>ERZ857629.66-NODE-66-length-151876-cov-5.639319_pt1 | contig 151876 bp, 123 predicted proteins | sample MGYA00519700_ERZ857629 | MGnify/ENA primary metagenome ERZ857629 (study PRJEB31778, sample SAMEA3449351) | human gut metagenome | biome: human gut; feature: human-associated habitat; material: faeces | place: United Kingdom | collected 2010/2012 ... | reverse complement strand
GCTTAGCCGGCGGAACGTCTCATTTTAATTTGTACTAAATCTTGACATAGGACCATACAAATTTTTCCTTCTATAGCGCTTACTTTTATCTGTCCGTTTCCCGCTTTCATTTCAACTTCAAAGGCAGTGGATTTTTCATGGAGCATAACTTTCTTCGGTTCATCACTAATCCATCCCACTTCGATAACGCAATCGGTATCAGTAGGCTGTACTGATACACAAAGAACAAAATCTTTATCCGACACCGCTTGATAGCAGACAAATTCTCCTTTATGCAGCACCAGACCATACCGATCCCAACCACAGTCAAAACAGAATCTTTTTTCTTTGCTCTTATGCAGTTCAACGATTTCCATACCGGTTGTTCCACGATATGTTTCCATATTTACATTTCCTGTCCCCCAAAAGGACTTTCCTTTTCCGGGACATTCATCAAAATCTGTTGCCCTCATACAAAACGGTACTTTGTGCATAACATGATTTGTGACAACTGAATTCTCTTTGCATTTCTCTATCCGGCAATTTTCCAAATATCGGTCAAATATTTCCCGTGCTTTCTTCTCCCCCGGATGAATTCCCTTTTGAATGTAATCCATTATTTTTTCATACTCTTCCGGTTTGTTTACAGAATATGGCGAATTGGTGCACTCCATCTTTTTCCATGTCCACAAATTGTAACCAATTCCAAGACTATACGCCAACGGATAGAACGCTGCATACCATTCATTCGTGTTTTCGCCGGTTTCTCCCATCCACAGTGGGATGTCCAAGCGATAGGATACCTCTATATATTTATGAAGGCAACGAATATCCGGTTCCTCTGCATATCGATGAAAATGAAGTACCATATTATCATCAAATTTACAGTCAAATATACTTGTGTCTGTAGCCCAATGAGGTCCTTCTATACTAAGCATATGATTTTGATCTACACATCTTATTTCCCTTATCAAGCGCCTATAAAATTTTGATAGCTGAGGAATCAGATAATCATAATCTGCAACAAGCGGTGGCGCAATCGGTTCATTCAGCAAATCATATCCACCCACTATTTTTTTATCCCGATATCTCCTTGCTAACTCTACCCACAATGCCACACACTTTTCTTCATTTTGTTCTTTCAAAAACAAATCCGGCGCATCATTCTCTGAGTCATCTATATTCCGCCCCGTCTGTCCGCCGGGTGCTGCATGCAAATCAAGAAATGCATAGATTCCCGCTTCCTCACACCATTGTATACATTTGTCCAGTATTTTAAATCCTTCTTCTTTCCACTGTAAAGAACTTCCTTCCTCCATAAACAAACGATAATGCAGGGGTATTCTTACAGAATTGTATCCTAATTGTGCCATTTGCATTATGTCACTTTTATTCACATAGTTCTCCCGGTATTTATGCCAAAATATCTCCGCATAGTTCGTACCCGCTAATTCCTCTATTATTTTATTCATTCTAGAAAAACGGTCAAATTTTTCATCTCCGCTGAGCCACATATATCCTTCCGGAACAAGCCAGTTTCCTAATCCCCACCCGGTTAATATTATTTTTTGCCCATTGCCGTCTACTATGTCTCTGCCTTCTGCATGTAAAAATTCACTTTTCATATTATTCTACCCTTTCACTGCTCCATCCGAGATTCCCTCTAATATTTGTTTTTGAAAAAGAGCATAGAACACTATCACCGGTAAAGCAGTAAGAATCAGCGCACTCAAAATAGCCGTCCAGTCACTGCTATACTGTCCAAATAAAGTATTGGTTGACAGGAGTAACGTATATTTTTTGTTATTTGAAATCACAATAAGTGGCAGAAGGAAATCGTTCCATACCCACAAAACATTGGTTATGCAAATTGTTGCAGTTATCGGCTTCAATAACGGTAAAATAATTTGGAAAAATATTTTCAATCTGCTGCCCCCATCTATTGCCGCTGCTTCTTCCAGCTCTATGGGAATTCCTTTTACAAATCCATGATACAAAAAAACAGCCATACTAACACCCATTCCAGCATAAACAAACGATAATCCTGTTAATGAATTTTTTATTTTCAAAGCAAGAACAACTTTGTACAGCGGTATCATTATGGAACTAAAAGGAATAAGCATGGAAAAAACAAACAGGCTGAATATAACGGCAGAAAGTTTGGTTTTGGTGCGGCATAATCTCCATCCCGCAAGTGCTGAAAAAAGAATCATCATTACCACACTCAGTCCCGCCAAAAAAAGGGTATTTCCAAAACTTCTTACATAATGCATTTTTTCTATTGTCCGACCATAATTTTCAAAATGAATACTTGTCGGGATTGCCATTACATTTGTCAACAGCTCCCCGTTCGTTTTAAATGAATTAAAGAAAGCCATCAGGAGCGGAAACAACCAAAAAAATGCTAAGATTGCAAGTGCTAAATAGGAAATCATGCTGCTTATATTTTTCTTTTTCACTCTTCTTGTCATAATTCCTGTTCTCCTTTCTTCATCGCCTTTAACTGAATAACTGTGATGAATAAAACAATGAGAAACAAAACAGTTGATTTTGCTGTTGCATAACCATACCGGATATTGCCTGTGAATGCTTCCTCATAAATATTAATAGCTACAGACTGGGTACTTCTTCCCGGTCCGCCTCCCGTAAGAGAAAAAATAACATCAAAAACCTGAAAACCTGAATTAAGCGTCCAAAAAACGCAAATTGTTAAAGCATTTCTTATCATTGGAAGTGTTACGTAAAAAAAGCATTTCCATCCCGTAGCTCCGTCTAACTTGGCAGATTCAATCAAATGAGAGGGAACCCCCTGCAGTCCTGCCATATATATAATCATTAAGTAGCCTACGACTCCCCAACACGCTACGATAATAATCGCTATAAAAGAATATTTGGGGTTACCAATCCATGACTTGTCCAAAAATTTCATTCCCCAATTATCTGCCATATAATACAATACTTTTGTAAAAATGAAATTCCACATATATCCGCCGATAATCATACTTATCATATTCGGCATGTAAAATAATGTTCTAAAGAATCCCTTTGCTTTCCTCCGGCTTTCAATCAATACAGCCAACCCCAGCGCCATTATGTTTGCAGCAATCAATAAAACAACCACATATTTAAATGTAAAAAACATTGACTTCCAAAAATAGGAATCTTTTGTTATTTCAACAAAATTTTGAATGCCAATAAACTGAAATGATTTATTTATTCCATTCCAATCTGTCAACGAATAATAAAGACCGGAAATTGCGGGAAAAAATTTAAAAATCAGAAATACCACAAGCGCAGGACCGCAAAACAGTAAAAGCGTAATATTTTCTTTTTTTCTGTTTAACATATGTACTCTCTCCTTTTCTTATTTTTAGATAGCCAAAGAGGACTGTTCGCATATCAGCAACAGTCCTCTCCTTTCACCTAGAATTATTGATTTATCCTGTTCGCTTCCTGAAATGTTGCGTCAAGCGTTTTTATAATATCTTCCTTTGTAACACTTCCAACATAATACTCCTGTAACAGTTTTCCCTGTTCTTCGGTCACGGCAGACGGTAACACCAAATCCTGATAAGCTCTGCCATCAGCCACATACTCTGATGCCTCATCTACCCATGAGGAAGCCTCAAAATCATGGCATATAGCCAGTGGATTAAAAGAACATGCCTTGAATAATGCAGATGAATCGTCATTATCTAACACATAATTAGCAAATTTGAGAGCCAAATCCAACTCTTTGCTTTCCGGGTATACTCCAAGCGTAGTAGATGTTGATAAATTCACTCTTGTACAATCAATATTGTTATTAATCGGAAGAGGAAAAACCCCTAATTTCATATCCGGATTAGTAGCCATAATGGTGCCGGATGCCCATGTTCCCTGTACATACATGGCAGCTTTTCCGTTTGCAAAATCAGCGCTTCCTGCCTCGCTTCCCTCTTCCATGGCTCTCTCTGTACCATGCTCCATAATAATATCAATTACATCAAAAATATCCGCAATTTCTTCATAGGAACCTTCATCCCGATACATTCTGTCCAGCCAATCCGTCGCTTCTCCCGATACCTTGCCACCAATGGTGAGTGCTGTCATTAACTGCGGCACCCATTGCTCCTGAAAAGCCAGCATAAAAGGTGTATAACCATTGTCTTCCAAAACTGCACAAACTTCTTTTAATTCATCCAATGTATTTGGAACACTCAAATTACATTTTTCAAAGATTTCCTTATTATATAAAACACCCCAAGCCTGACTTTCGATTGGAACTGCCAACAATTTTCCATCAGCCATAACTGTCCCCAGCACACTGTCATAGATTTTTCCGGCAAGTGGCTCTTCCGACAAATCCGCTAAATTTCCTGCTTTATAATATGTTTCGATATTATTGCTATGCAGTGTAAAAAGATCAGGTGCATCATCCCCTGTTAATCTTGCCTGTAAAACACTTTCATACTGATCAGAGCTGGGCATTTCCAAATTAACTTTCACCTTAATATTCTCTTCGTTCAGCATCTTCTCTTCAAACTGCCGGCAATAGGTTTCCCATTGATCCATATATTGGGGAAAACTCATCATGATATTTAATTCTGCTTCTCTTAACGGTTCTGTACTTGTTTCGGTCTCCGTTTCTACATTTTGTCCGGCAGATGTCTGAGACTCTGCATTGTCACCTCCGCATGCAGCCAATCCAACCATCATAGAGCATGCCATAAGCAACGCCAATAACTTTTTACCTTTCATTGTATTTCCTCCTTATCTTGGTTTGGTAGTTACTTGGTATGGTTCTATCATACACTGTGATGATTCCAATTACATTTGCCGAAACAGATATATAGTATTGTCAAATTTTAAACCTGCTTCATTTCCCCCGGAGTCATATTAAAATACTTCTTAAATGTTTTATAAAAATGAGCCTGATCAACATACCCAACCCGTTCGCTTACATCCTTTATCGGTATTTTATATTCCACTATCAGTTCCTTTGCCTTTTCCATGCGTAATCCAGTCAGATATTCCGAAAATCCCTTTCCTGTCTCCTGTTTGAAAATCTTACTCAAATACTCCTTGCTGACAAAAAAATCTTCGGCTGTTTCCTCCAGACTGATTCCATCCATATAATGTTCTTGAAGATATGTTTCTATCTGTGTTATGTCTAAACGATTACGTCCCCTTATTTTTTCATGTACACGCTCCATTGTTTCTAAATACAAATTACTTATGTAATCAAGCATTTTTTCAACAGAACAATCCTCTGAAAAAACAAAGGTAGTACTCTTATTTACAAACACATCCTCCATGGAGTAGCCAAAACTTATAATGAAACGCTGCAGAATATTCAGCAAAGAAAAGTAGATACTAATCATGTTTCCTTTATTATGTTCTTTTTCTATTCTGCACGCCAAAAAAGCCCCTAACTGTTCTAACTTTTCCTTTAACAACACTGTATTCCATGAGGACAGGGTCTCCGATAACCCATCACGGTATCTATAATATTCTCCAGCCCATTCTTCATTTAGAAATCCCATCGAAAAATCATCCGATTTCTTTTCCTTTTTAAGATTCTCTAACTTATGAACACATACTTCCAACTGCCGGTTCAGTTCTTCCGGTTTCAAAGGTTTTAGCAGATAATCTACCGCGCCAAGTTTCATGGCATTTCTCACATAATTATAATCATCATATCCACTGATGAAAATAACCTGCACATCTTCATTGTCCTGACGAATTTTTCCAATTTGTTCCAGTCCGTTAATATGTGGCATACACACATCCGTAAGTATAATATCCGGTTTCACCTGCCGAATTAATTCCAAACCATATTCTCCGTCTGATGCCTCACCCGCAATGGTAATTCCATACCTATCCCATTCCCCAAGACTTCTGATTACCTGTCTTGTCCACTTCTCATCATCTATAATAACCGCTTTAAACTTTCTCATGTTCCCTCTGTGCCTCCATACGAATTGTCACCGTCGTACCTTCTCCTTCCGCACTATCAATAGTTATCCCGTAATCTCCATCAGGATACATCAAACGAATTCTCGCATCCACATTTGCAAGTCCAATATGCGCATCAGATTTCAAAGCATATTTAGCATCCCGCCTGAGATTATTCTGTATTTCTTTCAAGGAGTCTCTTTGAATTCCTGCGCCGTTGTCCTGTACTGTTAATTCCAGTATCTTTCGCCCTTCTTTATCCTGTAAAATTCCTCCCAGAACCGTTAATATCCATTTTCCCGGTTTATTAACCAAACCATGGTGAAAACTATTTTCCAAAATAGGCTGTAAAATCAGTTTTGGAATGATACAGTCCTGTATATCGTCCTCCACCATTACCCTTAATTCAATTCTTTCGTCAAACCGCTCGTTTTGGAGCATACAGTAACTTTGCAGATAATGAATCTCTTCCCGAAGAGGTACGGTTTCTTTGGAGAAATTCAGACAATACCGCATCAAATCTCCCAACGCTGTTGTTACACGATATATTTCCGGAGCATTCCTGTTGAGTGCCATTCCCCCAATCACCTGCATAATATTATACATGAAATGAGGATTTATTTGTGCCTGTAGGGCGTGCACCTGCGCCTCCCGCGTTTCCACTTCTCTTTGATATTCCTGTGCAATCAACCTTTGATTACGTTCCACCATTATCTGAAAGCTGTCCTGCAATATCGCTATTTCATTTTCTCCTGTTTTCTCTTTTCTTTGTTTCCCTAAAATATCCTGCCTTTGATAATCATCGAGCGTAAAATGACGCATTGTTTCGGATAATTGAATAACCGGTTTTGAAAAAAGTCTTGAAAAAAGTATGGAGCCGCCCAAGCTGATTGCAGTAACAATTAACCCCGTCAGCAATGCTGCCCAAAGAGTTCCTTTCAGAGTATTACGAATGGTATAGTCCGGTACGGACAAAAGTATCTGCAGCTTTTCCCCACTCACCTTACGGTAAAAATAGTAATTACCCTCTGAAATCACTTCGGTTTTATCATCTTCCGTCATATGTTCCAATATACTTTGTGCATTTGCCACATCCACCTCTGAAAATCTTCCATAGTCTGCTTCAATTAATTGCTTTTCATCATTCAGAATCAATATCGTTTCATCCGGTGTCATTTTAATGTCCGCAAGAATATCCTGCAATTCATATGGTCTGATATGCATTACTATCAACGCATATGGTTCTTTGTCCGTAAAACGGTTCATCTGATGAAAAATCAGTATTTCCTTTTCTGTTCGCAGAAATACAAGGTTCGTTTGCATATCTTGTTGTCTGTTTTCCCATTCCGCAATACAATCCCCATTTTGTTCCAGTTTTGCTCCGGAACGTTCTGCAACTAACACTTCTTTAGTTTTCAGATTGTATATTTCCATACTGTTCAAATTACTGTCCATGCTGATGATTTCGTTCATTGCCGTAATTAACTGCCAACTGGATTCATAATCTAAAGATTCATTTTGAATACACCATAATTGAATTGCCTTTTTATAATTTTGATTCACTTCAAACTCATAAAATTGTTCCTGATAACCTGACAAAATAAGTTCCAAACGGTCTCTTAACCAGCCAACACTCATTCTTCTGTTATATATTGTTTGTTCCTGCATCGTCTTATAGGAATTACCCATTGTTATTCCTGTAATAACAGTAATAATAAATAAAGAGATACCAACCATTGCGATAAGCAATTTTTTCTGAATAGATAAATTGTTGAATGTTTTCATTCGTACACTCCATAAAAAAAACTGCAACAAAACATTACCCTCAGATTTGTTGTTTTGTTGCAGCTTTGTCATTTAACTTACCAGCTCTTGATAAAGGTATTGATGTAATTGTCCAGACACTTTTTAATGACTTCTATCGCCTCGTCACGGTTGCCTTTTTCATTGACTGCGGTGGTTTTGTTTTCCAGCGCTTTGTACACCGTGAAGAAATGCTCCATCTCGTCTACCAGGTGCGGCGGCAGTTCGCTGATGTCATGGTAACAGTTATAGTTCGGGTCGTTAAAGGGAACTGCAATAATTTTCTCATCATTCTTGCCGTTATCCAGCATGGAAATCACACCGATGGGGTAAGCACGCACCAAAGTCATAGGCTGTACCGGCTCGGAGCATAAAAGCAGCACATCCAGCGGGTCACCGTCATCACCGTAAGTACGGGGAATAAATCCGTAGTTTGCGGGATAATGGGTTGAGGTATGGAGAATCCGGTCCAGAATCAAAAGTCCGGTTTCCTTATCCAGTTCATATTTGTTTTTACTTCCCTTGGAAATCTCAATAACACAGATAAAATCCGTAGGTGTCACTCTTCTGGTGTCCATGGTATGCCAAATGCTTCCGTTCACTTCTTTTAACATAATCTGCCTCTTTTCCGCGTAAACACGCTATTTTTCGGTATTATCAGCCTCTTATCTGTCCGTTTCCGTGAACGGTATACTTGTAGGAGGTAAGTTCCTTTAATCCCATAGGCCCCCTTGCGTGGAGCTTCTGGGTACTGATTCCGATTTCTGCACCAAACCCGAATTCAAAGCCGTCGGTAAACCGTGTGGAGGCATTGACATAAACACATGCCGCATCCACCTCATTCAAAAACTGCTCCGCCGCCTGCGCATTTTCGGTCACGATACATTCCGAATGTTTGGTATTATATTTGTTGATATGTGCAATGGCTTCCTCTACACTGTCCACGGTTTTCATGGAAATAATATAGTCTAAATACTCCGTTCCGAAATCTTCCTCCGTGGCAGGTACGCAGTCCGTCAGCACTTCCCTAATTCCTTCGTCTCCGCGCATCTCCACATTTTTGGTCTGAAGTGCTTCTGCCAGTTTAGGAAGCAGTGCCTCCCGAATATCCCTGTGAACCACCAGTGACTCACAGGCATTACAGACACCGATTCTCTGCGTCTTGGCATTGAAAATGATTTTTACTGCCATATCCACGTCTGCGTCCTTATCCACATACACATGGCAGTTACCGGTTCCGGTCTCGATAACGGGTATGGAGCTGTTCTCCACCACAGCACGAATCAGTCCGGCGCCGCCTCTGGGAATCAATACGTCCACATACTGATTCAGCTTCATAAAGGCAGAGGTTACCGTACGGTCCGTGTCCGCAATCAACTGTACCGCATCCACCGTCATACCGCTTTGCTCAAGTGCCCCCTGCAATACTTTTACAATAGCAAGGTTCGACTGCAAAGCGTCACTGCCGCCCTTTAAAATCACGGCATTTCCGGTCTTAAAGCAAAGTCCGAAAGCATCTGCCGTCACATTCGGTCTGGATTCATAAATAATACCGATTACACCGAGCGGCACTCTTCTCTTTTCAATGAGAAGTCCGTTGGGACGCTCAAAACTGTCCATGATCTCACCAATACAGTCAGGTAGTTCCGCAATCTGCTTAAGTCCCTCAGCCATTGCCTCTATCCGCTCAGGTGTCAGTCTCAGTCTGTCTATCATGGCAGGGTGCATTCCGTTTTTTTCACCGTTTTCAATGTCCTGCCTATTTGCATCTAAAATTGCATTGCTGTTCTGTATCAGTGCGTCCGCCGCATGGATAAGTGCATTGTTTTTTTCTTCCGTGGATGCCTTCTGCAGCAAATACTTGGCAGCGACCGCGCGCTGTCCCATAGCATTTAAATCCGTCATTTTCCTATCCCCTTTCTTCTATATCATTTCTATATAAAGTCTATATCATTATGTAACTCTCAGACACAGATAACCTGATATGGTTTAATGTCCAGCTCCTCCGCCGGAATTTCCTCTACCATCTGGCACTGAAATCCCACTGCAATCGTGCGAAGCTGTAAGGCTTCCTTTCCGGCTAAATAGCGGTCATAAAAACCTTTGCCGTAGCCGATACGGTGGCGTTTTTTATCAAAGGCAACTCCCGGCATCAACATCAGTATTTTTTCTGCCGTTTCGGCGTGTCCGATATACTCCGCATATTCAAAAACTTCCGTGTCACCCTTCGGCTCCGGAATGCCGCGGTAGCCTTTCTGCAAATCATTCCTATCCGTTATGCGGTAAAAAAGCATATCTGTACCTTCCACTTTCGGAAGATAAACCTGTTTTCCCCTCCGCAGAGCGTCCGTCAGGATTTCCGTAGTGTCTATCTCCGTGCCGTAGGAGGCAAACCCTAAAAGGATGTCGGAACGATAATACCATTGATGTCCCAAAATTCTCTCCGTCAAAAGAACGGCGGCTCTTTTCCGGCTTTGTTCATCCAGCTCTTTTCTGCGCGCCAGTACATCGGAACGTATCTCTGACTTTTTACTTTCCGCCATATTTTTTACCCAAATCCTCAACGCTTCCATCGGGGCGTTCAATTACAATATTGTCCAACTGGGATTTCAGGTTTGACCTGACGCTCTCCACATATTCCTTGCGCAGTCTCGCCTGTTCCTGTTTCTCTTCCTCCGTCAGTCCCTCTTTCTGGGATTTGTGGTACAGTTCGTTGATTCGTTTGATTCTTTCATCCATATTCATAGCGGTCAACAATACCTCTTTTCTTTGAAATCAATCTGCATATGTACTTATTTATGCAGTCCGTCTACAAACAAAGGAAGGTCAAATCCCTTATCTTTATGTGCCACAAAAAGAGTGCCTTCGTTTTTACCTTCCAGAATCCGGTGCAGCACACCAATGTCCGCACTGTTGGCAATCACCATATCCACATTGGAACTGGTGGCGATTTTGGCGGCTACCAACTTGGTATTCATACCGCCGGTTCCCACATCGCTGCCGGTGCTTTTCTTGCCCATTCCCATAAGTTCATCATTCAGGCAGTCCACCTGCTCAATAAATTTTGCATCCGGGTTCTGTCTGGGATCGTCCGTATACAGTCCGTCAATATCGGAGAGAAGAATCAGCAAATCTGCGTCTACCAGAGCCGCAACAATGGCGGACAAGGTATCGTTGTCACCGATTTCGATTTCGTAGGTTGCTACCGTATCGTTTTCGTTTACGACCGGAATTGCTCCCATTTTCAATAATTCCGAAAAAGTATTGTGAGCATTGTAACGGTTCAAATCGTCTACAATGGTGTTCTTTGTCATCAAAATCTGGGCTGCCACCTGATTATACTCCGAAAACAGCTTCTGATACGTCATCATCAGGCTTGCCTGTCCGATGGCTGAACATGCCTGTTTTACCGCCATGGCTTCTGCCTGCGTTTCTCCTGTTATTGTCCTTAAGCCCATCACCCTTTTTCCGACGGCAATGGCACCGGAAGTCACCAGTACAACTTCCTTTCCCTGATTACGGATGTCGCACAGTTCCCTTACCAGCTTTTCCAGACGAATGTAATCCAGTCCTCCGGTCTCAGCGTGTTGCAGGGAAGAAGAACCAATCTTCACCACAATCCGTTTCTTATCTTTCATTTTTTCTCTTAAATTTTCCACCTTTTAAACCTGTTCCCTGCGCTGCGTGCGCTTTTTCTTCCCCTTCGCCGGTACGCATATTTATCCGACAACTGTTTTTTATTGTACTGTATTCTTTCTGTAACGTCAATTCCAGAATTTCCCTGAGTTTCCGCTAATTACTATAATACCGATGCAATTACGAATATTTTCGCTCAGTTACGCTCTCGCTCCGTAAAAAACGTAGCGGCACATACAAATTTTCGTTCGTTATCACTCCGAAAATCTTAATGCCGACGTTTTTTAAGGAACTTCGCCGAAAATATTCGCGCTGCATCCGGGAAAAGGAGAATGCTGAAACTCAGGAAAATTTAGACGCAATCGCCTCCGCAATCCGTATCCCGTCCATTGCCGCAGAGGTGATGCCTCCTGCATATCCGGCCCCTTCGCCGCAGGGGTAAAGTCCTCTGATTTCGGATTGCAGCGTGTCATCCCGGCGGATTCGCACCGGTGAGGACGTCCGGCTCTCCACTCCCAAAAGAATGGCATCCTCTCTGTCAAATCCCTTTATCTGCCGCCCGAACACTTCCATTCCTTCCACAAATGCCCGGTTACATTCCTCCGGCAAAATACGGCTTACATCCGCCCACCGGTAAGCACCCTTGCAACAGGGCTGTAACTCTTCTGCCTCCCCCTGTTCCTTCTGTGCTTCCCGCTCTTTTCTCAAATCCGCCTCCGCAATGTTTCCGGTGACATATTCCTTAAAAATTCCGTAACGCTGTGCCGGAATACACCCCTGTCCAAGCTCATAGGCACGTTCCTCCAGCATTCTCTGAAAAGCAATCCCGGCAAGGGGATGCTCTGATCCAAAGTCCTCCGGCGTCACGGACACGATAATGGCACTGTTTGCATTTTTACCGTTCCGCCCGCTGTAGCTCATCCCGTTTACCGCCAGTCTGTGCGGCTCTGAGGAAGCATTCACCACATAACCGCCCGGACACATACAGAACGAATAAACTCCTCTTCCGGTGGACGTCTTAGCCGTCACCTTATAGGGCGCTGCACCCAGATTTCCGGGATTTTTCCTGCCGTACTGGCTCTCATTTATCATTTCCTGCGGGTGCTCCACCCGAAGTCCCACCGCAAAAGATTTCGCCTCCATGGGAATCCCCCGGTCATACAGCATGGAAAAGGTGTCTCTGGCGCTGTGTCCGATGGCAAGTACTAGCTGCTCACAGGGATATTCCTCCTCGCCGTTAATTACGATTCCGCTCACATGATTGTCCGTCATGCAAATATCCGTCACCTGACTTTCAAAGCGCACTTCTCCGCCTAACCGGATGATTTCCTCCCTCATTCCTTTTACCACACGGCTCAAAACATCCGTGCCGATATGTGGTTTTGCCTCATACAAAATGGACTCCTTGGCGCCAAAGGCAACAAAGGTTTTGAGCACCTCCCTGTTTCTGCCGTCCTTATCCTTTACCAGCGTATTCAACTTGCCGTCGGAAAACGTGCCTGCCCCGCCTTCCCCAAACTGGACATTGGAATTGGGATTTAGCGGTCCGCCATTCCAGAAAGCCTCCACATCCGCCTGTCTGGACTCCACATCCTTACCGCGTTCCAGAATCAGGGGACGATACCCGTTTTTCGCCAGATAATAGGCGCAGAACAATCCTGCCGGTCCCATGCCGACAATGACCGTCCGGTGCTTTTGCTTTACCGTTCCCTCAACGGGAATATTTTCCCCTACGGGGAAATGATAAGTTACTGCCTCCGCCCGCTGTATCTGTTCTTTCAAGCCTTTTCTGCACTGCAATGTCTGCAGAAGTTTCTTTTCATTGGCAACCTCCGCATCCACCGTGTAGATATAAAAAATTTCCGGCTTTTTTCTGGCATCTATGGATTGTCTGATAATCTCCAGACTTTTGATTTCTTTCACCGGAATACGGAGCAGTTCGGCGACTTTATCCCGTAACTGCTCCTGCGTATGCTCCGTATTTATTTTCAGTTGATTAATCCGAATCATAGTATCAACCGTACCCTTCTATGTAATCTTGGTAATCTTACTTCCGGCTGTCCTTTCCTGCCGCTTTTCCGGCGAGATACCCGCTGCTCCATGCCCACTGCAGATTGTAACCGCCGCATTTTCCGTCCACATCCAGAAGTTCTCCCGCCAGATACACACCGGGGCAGAGTACGGATTCCATATGCTCTGTCACCTGCGCCACATCCACACCACCGGCACATACCTGCGCATTGTCATAGGGATTGCTTCCCGTTACATGCAGTTTCCAGTTCCGGCAGTTCCCGTAAACCTGCTCCAACAGAAACGGTTCCGCCTCCTCCACCGGTGTTGCCGGTTTCAGTCCCGCCATCTTCATGAAAAGCATCATCAGCTTCTTATTCAGCATTCCGGTAAAGAACTCCTCCGCCGTCCGGTCTGACTGTAACAGACTCCGGCTGACACACAGCGTGGAAAAATCCGCATCCGTATATTCCGGCAAAAGATTCAGCGTAACCTCTACTTCCTCATTCTCCCTCAGCAGATAATTCACAACTCTGCTTACCTGAAAAACGGGAATCCCTGAAATTCCGTAATCCGTAAACTGAATTTCCCCGGTTTCCTCCGCCACACATACTCCGTCTTTCCACACAGAGACACGCCCCTCTGCCCGGACGCCGGCAACCGCTTTCAGATAATCCTCACGGCACCGAAGCTGAACCAGCGCAGGCACGGCTGGAACCAGACAGTGTCCCAACTGTTTTGCCAGCTTATATCCGCTCCCATCCGAGCCGGTTTTCGGAGCTGCCTTTCCACCGCATGCCAGAACCACCGCATCGAAAACAAATTGTTGTTTTCCGTCGGAAAGTATAATTTTTCCTGCCCCGTCCTTATCTATATGATTGATTTTACATTCCGTGACAATCTCCACCCCAAGCACTTTCAGTTCATTGCGGAGTATATCCAGGACAACCGAAGCCTGTTCACAGACAGGATATAAATATCCGTTTTTATTTTTTATCAAAAGACCCAGCTCCCGGAAAAAACGGACGGTATCTTCCACTCCGAAACAGTTCAAGGCGCTCTGAATCCATTCCCGGCTGCCACCGTAATACATATCCGCATCCAGACATAAGTTTCCCAGATTACATTTGCCGTTTCCCGTCATTAACAGCTTTTTGCCGACGCGCTCTCCCCGCTCCAAAATGGTAACGGACGCTCCCTGCCTTGCCGCCGTGATTGCCGCCATCATTCCTGCAGCTCCGCCGCCCACAACACCAACCGTCTTTCTGTTCATAGATAATCCCTTCTTTTCTCAACTGGAATACGTTTCCAGAAAATCATACAAGCTCTCTTCGCTCTCCACCCACAGCATCTGCATAATTTCCCGCTGTAGTTCCTCCGGCAGTGTCTCCATGGAAATTCCGGTGTTGATATACACCGTCTCCATATCCTCAAGGTAGACCACCACCTCGTTGTCCCTCACCGCAAGATAAAAACTTTTACTTGGCTGGATATATTGATAATTCATGCGTACCACAACACGCTCTCTGGAAAAAGAAAGCACTTCCAGACTCACAAATCCCCGCTCCATTTCCGCCAGCGGGGGAAATGCCTCGTAATCCGCCATGGCGTCCAAAAATTGTTCCCGGCTCATGCCAATATATTTGTGCGGAAGTTTGCTCACGGTCTCCACGCTGCTGTCCGTAAGCATATCCTTTTCTTCCAACACATATTTGGTATCCGCCGAAAGGGTCTCGCCGGACGCCGATGCCTCTTTTATCGGAAACGCTTTCTCCTCCGTCTCTTTTTCAGGCGGTGTCGGTTCCGAACTTTCCTTCGATGCCCCGAAACTTTCCTCCACTAGATACGGCTGCCCGACCGGAAGCTCCTGTATTTCTTTTTTCTGCTCGCCGGGATAGAAAAAGTGCATGGTCTGTACCCCAAGGAAAAAGCCGACTCCAAGCATTACCAACGGATACAAAACAAACAGACTGATACCTTTCACAACTTTCATACTCTCTCGCAATTCCTTTTGTTTTTGCTGTTAGTATCAGTCGTTTTTCCGTAAAATATACCATTATGAAAAGATATGTAAGGCTTGTCCCACCTTAAGTATCAGCTTTCCGCCGGGCACTGTCTTTAAGTCGGATGCCTTAAAACAGCGTAAGAACAAAAGAATCACCCAGTAAATGGCAAAGGATAACACAAAAGCAAAAACAGCGGTTGCTCCGTTTCCCAGGTGAGGGGTTAATCCTTTTCCCAAAAGCATGCACAGCAGTCCTACCGCACAGGCAGCTCCGACAGGAATCACCACCAGTCGCATCCAGTCAATTCCCACCCGCAGAATCCTGCAGCAGAAGAACCCTGCCACCAGACAAAATACCGCTCCGGCTGCCAAAAAAGCATAGACCAAAGCATATGCCCCGCATTTACCGACATTCAAAAGAATCACCGAAAGCAACAGGAACAATACATCCATTCCTCCCAATGCCGCCAGTAACTGATATTTTCTTCCGGTCAGCAAAAGCAGTCTGCCAAAATACAATCCCAAAACAGCAATGACAATCAGTGCGGAACCCTGCTTAAGCATGGACTCTGCCGTCTTTTGCTCCGCCCCGTAAAATGCACCGGTAAGCTGGCCTGCCATCATAGCCGTAAATACCGCCATATATACGGTCAGTGCAACTCCTGTCTGAAATCCGCCCAAGAAACTGCTCTTGGCATACCGCTGGTCCTCCTTCCGCAAATAGCCGGCAGTTCTGGCATTTGCCGCTATCAGGCACAGATAGCCGATAACCACCGCAATTCCACAGATAACAAGATATTTTCCGGCATATGCGCCGTAATTTTCCGAGAAAATATCTATCCCCGATTCTTTTTTACGGTATAATACCATTCCCATCCACAGCGGAAGTTCAAGCAATACAAGTAAAAGCACCGAAATCCCTCTGGTTCCGTACAATACCCTCACCGTATCCACCAGACTCTCCGTCTTTTTCATGCCTTCCTTTTCCTGTTTGCCGGCAGACTTCCAGTGTCCGATAAAAACAATTACCAGAAACAATAAAACAAGCAATTCCGTCACACCGAAGGAAACCGCAATGCCCACACTGCGGTACATGGAGTGGTATGCCTCGTCTCCGAGCAGCCTGCTGACCTTTTCTCCGTAATTACCCAAAACTCCGATAAACAACAGTCCAAAGCCCAGAAATAAAACCTGACGAAGCACTGCCGATACCGCCGCCGGAAGTTCCGAACCCTGTCCTAAAAAATATCCCTTGCACACATCCGACGCTACCCGAAGAACCAAAGCAGGTACTAACACCGTGATAATCAGACTGCTGTACGGAATGTTCAAAAAGTTCTTTGCCAGTGGCTCGGCAAGGGCAAGACACAAAAATCCAAACACTGCCCCCACGATAATCTGCACCACCATTGCCCGTCTGCGGATACAGGCGGCATTGCGGTACTGCCCCCTGGCATTGCGACCCTTTATGATTCTGCCGAGACTTTCCGGCAGTGCGCCGGACACAACGGTCCACAGCAGGGAGATACATTCTAACGAAACCACAAGATAGGTGATTCCGCCGTTTTCCAATATTTTTCCGAAAATAATGCAGCCTGCCAGACCAATAATATATGCAAAAGCCTCTATCTGCCGTCTCTTTACTTCCACCTGATTCATAAGTCTACTCCCGCGTAATGTTCAACTCGTTTAAAACCTCTTCCTGTTTCTGTTCCATCACCTTTGCCTCTGCTTCCACCATATGGTCATATCCGCACAAGTGAAGCATGCTGTGCGCCACCAGAAATGCAAACTCTCTCTTTTGGCTGTGTCCGTAGTTTTCCGCCTGTTCCTTTACCTTGTCCACGGAAATAATAATATCGCCAAGAATCAGCTCCCCGGTATCCGGATCAAAATAATCCGCTTCCTCGTCCTCGGAAATGCTGAAATCACTTTCCGTTTCAAAATTCAGATTGGGAAAAGAAAGGACATCCGTCTCCCTGTCGATTCCCCTGTATTCTTTGTTATACGCATGAATCCCTTCATTATCCGTGAGGAGCACATTAATCTGCACCTCATAGGGACATTTCTCCGTATCCAGCACCTTTTCCGCCACCAGTTTCACAATCTCTTCCGGTGAAAAGGGAAAAGAGACTTCTGTTTCATTTTCAACGTAAAAAGTCATAGTATAATTTCTCCTTTTTAAAGATTTCCCGCATAATCTCGATTTCTCTGACGGTAACTTCACATTTGGCAAAGGTTCCGTCCTCCGCAAAATGTTTGAACATACTGTCTATAATATAATCATAGTCCAGTCCTTTTCCATTGCTTTTCGCCATAAGCTGCTGGATGGTGTTCATGCAGGTGGCGGAACAAATCAGCACCGCCGTTTCCCGGCTTTTGGCATCCGATTTTTTTTCCAGATATTCCGACAAAATTTTTGCCGCCTCCTTGGGGAAAGGCTGTTCTTCCAGAATATCCGGCTTTTCCTCACACAGTTTGTGATAATATCCGACACATTTAAGTACCTCTGCATTCATTGACAGCTTGTTGGCAATTCTCTCACAAAAATATGCGGTATGAATACTCTGCATGTAATTTTCGCGGGAAGCATTGCGGTACTCCGCTAACAGCGGATTCTCCGTATCATTCAAATCCAGATACTTTTCATGGTTTTTATAAATCGTTGTGGCAGAGAAAAATTTAAGAATCCCCACCAGTAAAATTCCGGAAATAATAATATTCACACCCGGAATCACAAATGCCTCAAAGTCCGGGCGCTGATTTTCCAAAAGGATAATGCCTGCCGTCTCACAAAGGAAAAGACATAGCAGGGACAATATCATCCGGACTCCGATTTTAAAATTATCCTCCAAATGCCTGAAAAGGGTAACCGCAAATATTCCGCTCAGGAAATACAAAAAGTAAGCCGGCGCGGCTGCTTCGGTCAGCAGCGTCGGAATCATCAGTAACACCGCTGACGCAATGATTCCGGTATACAGATTGGAAAACAGGGAAAGCAGCACAAAAACCGGCACAAAGGGCCACCCTCTCACCGGTAAATATGCGCACACAAATGCACCTGCCAGTCCCAAAAGATAGCAGGCCCAAAACCGGAAATAATGCTTTTCGTTGTCATAATCCAATTCGTTTTCTACATATGCCTGACGCAGACAATATCCAACTATGGCGGCGCCTGCAATCCCAAGCACCATATTGCTCAGCATGACGTCCTCTGTCTTTTGACGAAAAAAACAGATTGCCCATATTCCGGCGCCTGTCAGTATCAGGCTTAAAAATTCCGGCAGCAATTCGCGCCATGTAATCCGTAATTTATTTTCTTCCATGTCTCTCTCTGCTTCTCGCCTTCTCTTTTGACTCAAAATCATCATATGCTTTTACTATCTTCTGTACTAATGGGTGTCGTACCACATCTTTACTGGTCAGATTACAGAAAGCAATGTCATCAATCTTGGACAATACTCTTGTAGCCACATCCAGTCCCGACTTCGTTCCCGACGGCAAATCCTTCTGGGAGGAATCACCCGTTACAATCACTTTGGAGCCGAAACCGATACGGGTCAGAAACATCTTCATCTGGGCAGGGGTTGTATTCTGTGCCTCGTCCAGAATAATATACGCATTATCCAGGGTACGTCCTCTCATATATGCCAAAGGTGCCACCTCAATCAGCCCCTTTTCCATATTCTTTGCAAAACTCTCCGCCCCCATAATCTGATACAGGGCATCGTACAAAGGACGAAGATACGGGTCTACCTTGCTCTGCAAATCACCCGGCAGAAAGCCCAGCTTTTCTCCCGCTTCAATGGCAGGACGGGTCAGAATAATCCGGCTCACCTCATCATTTTTAAAAGCGGTAATCGCCATTGCCATCGCTAAATACGTCTTACCGGTTCCCGCCGGTCCCAGTCCAAAGACAATCATGTTTTTGCGAATGGCGTCCACATATGCCTTCTGTCCGAGGGTTTTCGGTTTGATGGGTTTTCCGTTTATGGTGTGGCAGATACAATCCGTATCAATCTGCGTCACAGCCTCTTCCTGTTCTTCCATTCCCATTGTAATTGCGTAATCCACACTCTGCTCCTCTATTTCATTTCCCCTCTGGGAAAGAATCGTCAACTGTTTTAATACGTTAATGGCACGTTTAACATTTTGTTCCTCGCCGGTGACACTCACCATTCCGTTGCGGTCAACCACCGACACGGAAAAATCATGCTCCAGCTTTTTTACATAGGCATCCTGCATGCCGAAAATCTTCTGCATATCCTCTAAAGGCATATCCAGTTTTTGTGAAATTTCACTCATCTGCGTTATTCTCTCCGGTATCCTGTCTCAAAACGGTGACATTGACTCCGACGGATTCCCTGACCAAAAAATCTCCTTCCACAATCCATTCACCGCTTCTGGTATCTATTTTAACATTTTTTTCAATTATTTGTACCCCTTTTTCATCTAAACTTGTAAGAAATCCATTGCATTTTTCAAGCAACAATGCCTTAGCCTCTTTTAAGGTGTACTCATGCTCCGTATCCTGATACTCCCGATAAGTATAATCCACCCTGTAAACCGGAATGGAAAGTTTTTCAAACAATAACGGACGGCTCTCTTTGATGACACTGTCATACACCAGAAAGGGACGGCTGCCCGGAATACCGATTTCCTTCTCCCCGATTCGCAGAAAATGGCTTTTTTTCGTTCTTCCGGTATACTCCCGCCTGACATAATCAAAGGGTAATTTTCCCCGGAACTTTCTCGTATGCTCCAAAATAATATCCGCATCCGCATCGACATACTGATATTCCCGCACCGTGGCATCCTCGTTAAAAACCGGAACACTTCCCTCCACAAGCACCGTGTCCTTCTCCACCGTGTCACCGATTTTTACTTTCGGAACACCTTTTCTGACTATGATTGACACAACGGTGCCTTCATATTCGGAAATCAAATCCGCCCCTTCCTCCTGCTCCTGCAGAGCAGCAAGAATCGGCGCGTCGTTTTCTTTCACCTCGATTAACAGCTTTGTTCCCGAAAGTCTGGCGGACGTCCACGTCACCTGAGGAAAGGTACGCCGGATTTCCTTTTCCAGTTCTTCAATGTTAAGCTCCTGCTTTTTCATCCCGACTTTGACCTGAGACCGGTTCAAAAAATCCGTAAAGCTGTCATCCGAAATCTGATAGTTGCCGGACACCTGAATGTCCCAGATAAAAAAAGCCGATGCAAACCAGAAGGACACCGCAAGCACCAGTCCCAGCACAAACACCTTGCGCCTTATCAAAACCGGTATAAAAAAGGGTAGTCCGTATCTTTGTAAGACGACTACCCTTGTTCCTGTCTTTTTTACAATGGGACGCAGCTTGTAAAAGCTCCGGAGGCTGATACACATGGAATATACATCGCCTTCCTTCACAATATCCCACAACAGAATGTCCCTGTTTCCGCACAGATTCATAAAGCGCTCCGGTGAAAATCCCCAGACTTTTATCCGAACGTAACCTTTGAGAACTTTCAAAAAACCAATCATGTTACCCTCTCGCCAGCAGAAATAAGAACCTATATCCGAAACAAAAAATTATTTGATTTTCCGGAATTACAAATATCGCACGGCACTGATACAGCCGCTGATTTTCATATCCTCGTTGGTATAATAATCCACGGAAAGTTTGGTGCCCTCAAAGCAGACCTGACAGGTCTTTGCCTGAAGCAGAATCATCTGCTCCGTATATTCGAGAATCCCCCGGTAATTTTCAATCCACGCCTCTCTGTTACCGGTCAGGGTCACCCGCAGTGCCCCGGCGCAGATGTCCATGGGAAGATGCAGCGACTCCATCAACAATTCTTTTTTGTTTGTTTTTTCTTTCTTCTTCATGCTAACAGTATATGACTGCTCAGGAAATAATATCCCGGATAAAAGGAAGCTCTTTGGGCTTCTGTGCTCCGATATGGCATGCCTTTAAAAACCGTGCATGAGCGGCTTTTGCCTTATTTTCATCATTGGCATGAATGTAGGCAAGCACATCTCCCTTTTTCACGTATGCACCCACTTTTTTCTCAAGAACCAGTCCCACGGAAAGGTCAATCTCACTTTCCTTGGTCTCTCTTCCTCCGCCCAATATCAGAGAACAGATACCGACCTCGTCACAGTCAATGTGATTCAGATAACCTTCCTCCTCTGCCAAAACAGGCTGTACCATGGAGGCTTTCGGTAACATTTCCGGATGATAAACCGCCTCCTCGCTTCCGCCCTGCGCCTTTACAAACTGAGCCAGTTTTTTCAAAGCACTGCCATCCTCTATGGTGCGGCGCAGCATTTTCTCCGCACTCTTTTCATCCGAAGCCGCTTTTCCTGCCAAAAGCATCTGTGTTCCCAGTGTCAGGCAGAGTTTTTCAAAATCCGCCGGTCCGTGACCGTTCAGGGTATCAATCGCCTCTTTTACTTCCAGTGCATTTCCCACCGCATAGCCTAACGGCTGGTCCATATCGGAGACAACGGCAACGGTCTTTCTTCCGGCATTGTTTCCGAGACATACCATCTCCCTTGCCAGCGCCAGTGCGTCCTCTTCCTTTTTCATGAATGCGCCGCTTCCGGTTTTTACGTCCAACACAATGGCATCTGCCCCTGCCGCCAGCTTTTTACTCATAATGGAACTTGCGATTAGGGACATGTTATCCACCGTTGCCGTGACATCCCGCAGTGCGTACAGTTTCTTGTCCGCTGGCGCCAAATCCGCCGTCTGCCCCATAATGGCGATTCCGATTTTGTTTACATTTTTCACAAACTGTTCCGTCGTAAGAGCGGTGGAAAATCCCGGAAAGCTCTCCAGTTTGTCAATCGTTCCTCCCGTGTGTCCAAGTCCTCTGCCGCTCATTTTTGCCACGGGGATTCCGCAGGCGGCAACCATGGGGGTCAGTGCCAACGAGGTCTTGTCGCCCACGCCTCCGGTGCTGTGCTTGTCCACTTTGATTCCCCGGATGGCAGACAAATCCAGTGTCTCTCCGCTGTGCACCATTGCCATGGTCAGATTCAGCGTCTCTGCCTCCGTCATCTTCTGAAAATAAATTGCCATCATCAGTGCGGATACCTGATAATCCGGAATTTTTCCCGCAGTGTAACCCTTGATAAAGAAATCAATCTCTTCCTTTGACAGTTCGCCGCCGTTTCGTTTTTTCATTATGATGTCGTACATTCTCATAGCGTATCATCCTCCCACTCCGACCTTCTTGCAAATATCCTGTAAACAGCATTTATCACAATAGGGACTGGTTCTTGCCGTGCAGACCGCCCTTCCGTGCAGTACCAGCCGGTGGCAGAAATCATTTCCCTCCTCCGGTGGAATAATCTTCCACAATTCCTTTTCCACCTTTGCAGGCTCCTTGATACCGTCCACCAGTCCCATCCGGTTGGTCAGCCGGATACAGTGGGTATCCGTCACGATTGCCGGTTTGCCAAATACATCTCCTATAATCAGGTTTGCGCTTTTTCTGCCTACACCGGGCAGTTTTAAAAGAGTATCAAAATCATCCGGCACCTTTCCGCCATACTCATCCCGCAATATTTTCATGCAGGCGCTGATGTCCCTTGCCTTGCTCTTTCCAAGTCCGCAGGGCTTCACAATGGCTTCGATTTCCTCCACCTTGGCATTTGCCAGGGCATTTACGTCCGGGAACTTTTCATACAGCTTTTCCACTACAATGTTTACTCTTGCGTCCGTGCACTGTGCCGCCAGTCTCACGCTGACTAACAGTTTCCACGCCTCATCATAGTCTAAGGAGCAGGACGCCTCCGGATATTCCTTTTTCAACCGTTCAATGATTTCCAAAGCAAGTTGTTTTTTCGTCATATTAAAATCCTCTCTATACGAAACATTATACCGCATCCCGGATTTACTGACAAGAAAAAGGGGCAGGTATTCCCCGCCCCATCATTTATGATATGGTTCACCGCTTATAATCCGGAATGCCCGGTAAATCTGTTCCGACAAAATCACCCGCATCAGTTGATGCGGGAATGTCATTCGTGAAAAACTCAGTGCATAGTCCGAACGCTTAAGTACCGAAGCATGCAGTCCCAAAGAGCCGCCGATTACAAAGCATATCTGGCTTTTGCCGTCCACGGTCAGCCGCTCTATATAGTCGGCAAACTCCACACTGGACAATTCCTTTCCGGCAATCTCCAGCATGCAGACAAAGGCATCCGGCTTTATTTTGGATAAAATCCGCTGTGCCTCCCGCTCTTTAATCTGTTCTTCCTCTGCGGGTGATGCCTTGTCCGGTGTCTTTTCGTCAGCCACCTCTATGATTTCATATTTACAGTATTTACTCAGCCGCTTGGCATATTCGTCCAACGCATCCCGGTAAAACTTTTCTTTTATTTTTCCGACGCAGACAATGGTTATCTTCATTCCTTGTCCTCTTCACCGGGGAAAACGTGCTCATACACCTCTTCATCAATAAAATGCTCCAGAAATGCCTGGTCCAGATTCATAAACTGGTTATTAAACTTCTCCTTTAACTTTTGCACCCGCTTAAAATACAAAAGTTCATCCGAGGTATTTTGCACATCCTCTATCTCTGCGTCCACCAAATCGGCGGTTAAATTTTCTCGATACCACTGAATCATGGTGTCTTTCAATGTATTCTCCGATTCCGCTTTTCTTGCAAAAATCTTGGCATTTTTCATAGACACCACGCCCATCACCAAAAAGAGAATGAACACCGCGCTCATGACGCCGTAGAACATATAAGTATTGCCGACATGTATCGGAAGAACACCCGCAATTCCCAGAATCACAAAGACCATTCCCACGGCACCTACCAAAAGCAGCGTCCACGCCGAAGAACGGTTTTCCTCCGCACGGGTGCTGCTGTTTAAATACAAACCGTCAAAACAGCTTTCTTCCTGCTTATCTGTTGCGGTTTCCTCCGCTTCGGAAAGTTCTGTTTCACCGCCTACATCCGTTTCCGCCTGTTCCTCTTTCGCTTCCCTGTTCTGGCTTTCCTTTAAGAAAACACGGGTCATGGAGACAGCTTTCTGTCTGTCCTCCTCACGGACAAGGAGCTCATAGACCTTATCTTCCTCGTCAAACTGTATGGTAACACCCTGTATTTTGTTAAATTCAAGGTATTTTTTCAGTTCCTCCAACTGCTCACGGTCGCCGAAGGTAACGGAACTCAAATGAGCAAACTGCTCTTCCTCCACCAGTTCACAGCCGCAGTCCGCACACACGGTAACGCCTTCCCGATACTCGTTTTTACATTTAGGACACCAAGGCATAACCCCTCACCTTCCTTTCCCAAATTTTTCAGGCAAATTCATAATCCATACAAGCTCTGTTACAGGTTACACTTCTCACATATTTTCCGGCTTCCACATGGGCAGGATGCGTCTGATAGTTGGCAAGAGCCTCCACCGTTTCAAAGGTGGAAATCAGCGCTACATCCCGGTTGCTGGAAGTCTGCTCGTTGGCAATCACCTGAATATCCACGGCACCGGGCACCAAATCTTTAATAGGAACCAGCAGAGATTTCATTTTCTCTGCCGCTTCCTTTTTCTCTGTATCAGACATGGTTTCCAGAAAGTTCCACAATACAATATGCTTTACCATCGTTTTCTCCTTTGTTGAAAAACACACTTATTTTCCACTCAGATACTCGTCAATTCCTTTTGCTGCAGCCTTTCCTGCACCCATGGCAAGGATTACGGTTGCCGCACCTGTCACGGCATCACCACCGGCATATACACCCTCTTTGGTGGTCTTACCGTTATTTTCATCTGCAATAATGCACTTCCACTTATTGGTCTCCAAACCTTCCGTGGTGGAAGAAATCAACGGATTGGGGGAGGTTCCCAGTGACATAATCACGGTATCCAAATCCATAACGAACTCGGAACCCGGTACTTCCACGGGACGTCTTCTGCCGGATTCATCCGGCTCTCCAAGTTCCATCTTAATACATTTCATTCCGGTTACCCAGCCCTTTTCGTCTGCAAGAATTTCTACCGGATTGGTGAGCAAATCAAAGATAATGCCCTCTTCCTTCGCGTGGTGCACTTCTTCCACTCTGGCAGGAAGTTCTTCTTCGCTTCTACGGTATACAATGTGCACCTCTGCTCCCAGGCGAAGTGCGGTTCTCGCTGCATCCATGGCAACATTTCCGCCGCCTACCACTGCAACCTTTTTGCCGCGCATAATAGGGGTATTGGATTCCGGATTAAACGCCTTCATCAGATTGCTTCTTGTCAGATACTCGTTAGCGGAGAATACACCGTTGGAGTTCTCACCGGGAATACCCATAAACTTGGGAAGTCCTGCACCGGAACCGATAAATACGGCGCTGAATCCCTCCTCGTCCATCAGTTCGTCAATGGTAACGGATTTGCCCACTACCACGTCTGTCTCGATGGTAACGCCCAATGCCTTTACATTTTCGATTTCTTTTGCCACAACCGCTTCCTTGGGAAGACGAAATTCGGGAATACCGTATACAAGCACTCCGCCTGCCTCATGCAGTGCCTCAAAAATTGTAACATCATACCCCATCTTTGCAAGGTCTCCCGCACAGGTCAGTCCGGAAGGACCGGAACCGATAACGGCAACCTTCTTACCCTTCTTCTCCGCTGCGCCGTTGGGTTTTACACCGTTCTCTCTTGCCCAGTCGGCAACAAAACGCTCCAGCTTTCCGATGGAAATAGGCTCTCCCTTGATTCCGCGGATACATTTTCCTTCACACTGGCTCTCCTGAGGACATACACGTCCGCAGACAGCAGGCAGGGCGCTGGACTCGCTGATAACGTGGTAAGCAGCTTCCACATCACCGTCTTTTACCTTCTCGATAAAGCCCGGAATATTGATAGCAACAGGGCATCCTTTGATACACTGTGCATTTTTACAGTTGATACATCTGGAAGCCTCTTCCATAGCTTCCTCTTTATTGTAACCGAGGCAGACCTCTTTGAAATTGGCTGCACGCTCTTTTGCATCCTGCTCTCTGACAGGAACTCTCTTTAATACGTCCATTTTTTCTCTCCCTTATCTGTTCTCTTTAACAATTACCGCATCCGCCGTGGTGGGTGTCGCCCTCTTCTAATTTCAGAAGTGCTCTTCCTTCCTCGGTCTTATAGATTAACTGACGTCTCATTGCCTCGTCAAAGTTCACAGCGTGTCCGTCAAATTCCGGTCCGTCTACACAGGCAAATTTCACCTTGCCGCCAACCGTAACACGACATGCACCGCACATACCGGTACCGTCTACCATAATCGGATTCAGGCTGACAATGGTAGGAATATTTAACTCCTTGGTAAGCAGACATACAAATTTCATCATAATCATGGGGCCGATTGCCACGCAGACATCATACTGATTGCCGTCTGCCACCAGATCCTTAATGGTCTGTGTTACCATACCGCTTCTTCCGTAAGAACCGTCATCCGTGGTTACATAGAGATTTCCTGCAACGGCTTCCATTTCTTTCTCCAAAATCAACAGGTCTTTTGTCTTGCTTCCCACAATGACATCTGCAGCTACACCATGCTCATGCAGCCATTTTACCTGAGGGTATACCGGAGCAGCGCCTACACCGCCGGCAACAAATAAAATTTTCTTCTTTTTTAAAGCATCTATGTCCTCGTTTACCAGCTCGGACGGGCATCCCAAAGGACCGACAAAATCCTTGAAGCTGTCCCCTTCCTTCATCTGTGCCATCATTTTAGTTCCGGCGCCTACTGTCTGGAATACAATGGTAACGGTTCCGGCTTCCCTGTCATAATCGCAAATGGTAAGGGGGATTCTCTCCGCCTCATCATCCATACGCACAATTACAAACTGTCCCGGCTTACATGCCTTTGCCACTCTCTGCGCTTTCACATCCATCAGATAAATGTTTGTGGTAAGCTCCTGTTTCTTTAAAATTTTATACATAATCCACCTCTCTCAGCCCGTTCCCATAGGCTGTTCTTCTATTGCAACTAAAGTATAGTTGTTATATCCTTCTATCTGTAACTTGTAAAGTTTTCCGGTATATGCGTTGACGGCGAAATGGCTTCCCGTCTTGGTAAGCGTATCGTCCGCCCCGCACAAAATCTCGGAAAAGACATAGAAATCATCGATTTTATCAATATTCGTGACATACTGATACTGGTATTTATAAGTATCACCGCTGTCATCAAAGTGACCGACCTCATCATATATCTTACCACTTTGCACGAAATATGCAACTAAATCCTCTTCCGCCTGCTGTGGTGTGTACTCCGTATTCATCGTCAGGCTGAAAGTCCGGTCCACCACACTGCTGGTACGGTTCCCTTCAAGCCGGATAAACTTAAAATGGGATTTTCCAAGCGGCATCGGTATCGGTCCCACATAAAGTGTGGATGACAGGGTAGGTTCACTTCCGTCCGTGGTATAGTACACTTCCCCGGAATCACCCATAATCTCAATGTTAACCGGAAACTGATATTCCCCGCTCACGGTGCTTACCTCCGGAATCGGAAGCTCCTCGATTTCCACATGATACGTCTTGGTGACATACTCGCTGGCAACCCCAAACTCATTGACAAAATAAGCACAGACCGTATAATCTCCGTCATCCAAAATAATCGGTACCGTGTAAGAGGGACTGTTCTCATCCGGCTGTGTGCCGTCCAAGGTATAATATATTTTTCCGACGCCGTAGGCACTCAGCTTCAAAGGCTGCAGTTCCGCATAATACCCCTCCGCCACACTGAATTCAGGGGCAGAAGCCAGATAATTGCGGTAAGTACGCATAACGTCCTCATCATCGCTCGCCAGCAACAGTTCGTTAATACTCTCGTAATCCTCTCTGGCTCTGTATATCGCTATCAGCTTTCCGTAAGCGCTGGAAATCTGTTCCAACGTGGCATGCGGGTCTTTGACAATCTCCCGCAGGACATACTCATATTCAATTTTGTTGTTTTTTTGAAAATAGACATCTGCCAGAGCAAATTTAATATTGACATCATCGCCGGTGTCTTCCAGTTGCAGCGCTCTTTCATAATAGCGTACCGCCCTGTCGTACTGGCCGCCTGCCACACACGCCTCCGCCCGTTTCAACTGAAACTGGAGCGAATTATGCTGAAAAATCAATACGCCGCCTATCATTACAATCAGGCAGAGAACACCGACCAGTATTGCATGAAAAACCCATCGCCTGTATCCCAAGCCCTCCTCTTCTTCCATGTCCATATCCTGTGGAGTTTCGGACAGGCTTTCATCTTCAAGGATGTCTTCCGCAATCCCTTGAATGGTCTGTTCAATATTAAATTCCACCTCAGGTTCAAAGTCGGGAACAATGTGAATATCCTCTCCGCACTGTTCACAATACAAAGAGCCTGCCGGCATTTCTGCCCCACAATTTGGACATTTCATTTTGTGGCTCCTCTCAGACTTCGGTACATCAGCTACCGTTTTGCAATGCACGCATCGCTACACCTTTTCTGCAGTTATTTTTGTATGGAAAGGGACTCCACACAGTTGTTCATGAGCATTGCAATGGTCATCGGTCCCACACCGCCCGGAACAGGTGTAATGGCGCTGCACTTAGGCTCCACGCTCTCAAAATCCACATCTCCGCAAAGTTTATTCTGCTCATTTCTGTGGATTCCGACATCTATCACGACTGCGCCGTCTTTTACATAATCTGCGGTAATCATTTTCGGCTTTCCGATAGCAACCACCAGAATATCTGCTCTTTTTGTAACCTCTTTCAAGTCTTTTGTCCGGCTGTGGGCCACGGTCACGGTTCCGTTTTCTCTCAAAAGTAACAGTGCCATCGGTTTGCCCACGATATTGCTTCTTCCGATTACCACACATTCCTTACCTGCGATTTCGATTCCGGAACGCTTCAAAAGCTGAATAATTCCCGCCGGGGTACAGGACACAAAACCCGGCTTTCCGATACAGAGTGCTCCCACATTCTGCGGATGGAAACCGTCCACATCCTTTAGCGGGTCAATCCGGTTTAATACCGCTTCCTCATCAATCTGCGCGGGCAGGGGAAGCTGAACAAGAATACCGTTTACATCTTCTCTTTTATTCAGGTCATCAATCAAGTCCAGCAATTCCTGCTGTTTGGTCTCCTCCGGCAGTTCATATGCCAGAGAACGGATTCCTATGTAGGCGCACGCTTTTTTCTTGTTTCCCACATACACGCTGGATGCAGGGTCATTTCCCACCTGAATCACTGCCAGCGTTACCTCAACACCCTGCCCCTTCATTGCGGCAACCTTTTCTTTTAATTCATCCTTGATTTGTGCCGATATTGCTTTTCCGTCAATAATCTGTGCCATAGCTACCTCACTTTACTTTTCGCTTGATTTATCAGAATAATCCTGTGATTTTACCGTTTGCATCCACATCAATATTGTAGGCTGCCGGCTGTTTGGGCAATCCCGGCATTGTCATGACCGCTCCGGTGAGAACCACGACAAATCCCGCTCCGGCAGACACATAAACCTCTCTGACATTCAGTTCAAAATTCTCCGGACGTCCCAGTAATGCCGGGTCATCCGAAAGGGAATACTGTGTTTTTGCCATGCAGACGGGCAGCTTGCCAAATCCTAATTCTTCCAGCTTTTTCAACTGTTTTGCAGCCGCAGGTGCAAAATTTACACCCTTTGCGCCGTAGATTTCTTTTGCAACGGTTTCCACTTTTTCTTTCAGGCTTAACTCATCCTCATACAGCACCTTGAAATGGCTTTCCTTTGTCTCCAGCGTCTGCAGCACTTTTTCGGCAAGGGCAATTCCGCCTTCGCCGCCTTTTTCCCAAACCTCGGAAAGAGCGAAATCACAGTTTCTCTCCTCACAGAAATTCTGCACAAAGGTAATTTCCGCCTCGGTATCCGTCACAAAGGAGTTGAGCGTTACCACAACCGGCACTCCGTATTTCTGTAAGTTTTCAATATGTTTCTCCAAGTTGACAATTCCCTTTTTCAGAGCCTCTAAATTTTCTGCACTTAAATCCGCTTTTGCCACACCACCGTTGTATTTCAGTGCACGGATGGTTGCCACCAGCACTACCGCATCCGGTTTTAATCCTGCCATACGGCATTTAATGTCAAAGAACTTCTCTGCACCGAGGTCTGCGCCGAATCCGGCTTCCGTAATACAGTAATCCGCCATTTTCAGTGCCGTCTTGGTTGCCCTTACGGAGTTACATCCGTGTGCAATATTCGCAAACGGACCGCCATGTACCAGTGCGGGAGTATGCTCTAAGGTCTGAATCAGGTTCGGCTTCAAAGCGTCTTTTAACAGTGCCGCCATTGCCCCCACCGCTTTCAGCTCTCCTGCGGTCACCGGTTCTCCTGCATAGTTGTAAGCCACAACAATGCGGGACAATCTCTGCTTCAAATCTTCCATATTGTCAGCCAGACAGAGAATTGCCATGATTTCACTTGCCACGGTAATGACGAAATGATCCTCTCTCACAAAGCCGTCCATCTTGTTTCCGAGTCCGACTACAATGTTGCGGAGCACTCTGTCATTCATGTCCTCACATCTTTTCCATACAATCTGTCTGGTGTCTATCTGCAGTTCATTTCCCTGCTGAATATGATTGTCCAAAAGAGCTGCCAACAGGTTATTGGCAGAAGTAATGGCATGGAAATCTCCGGTAAAATGAAGGTTCAAATCTTCCATGGGAACAACCTGTGCGTATCCGCCTCCGGCTGCTCCGCCCTTGATACCGAAACAGGGGCCCAAAGAGGGCTCTCTGAGGGCGATGACTGCCTTCTTTCCCAGTTTACCGAAAGCCTGTCCCAAGCCCACGCTGGTCGTTGTCTTTCCCTCTCCCGCAGGGGTAGGGTTAATCGCCGTTACCAGAATCAGCTTGCCGTCCGGATTAGACTTGATTTTATCCATATACTCATCGGAAATCTTTGCCTTGTATTTTCCATACAGTTCCAGTTCATCCATGGAAATTCCCATTTTCTCGGCAATCTCCGTAATCGGCTGCATAACCGCTTCCTGTGCAATCTCAATATCCGTTTTCATTTTCATCCTCCTCAAATCTCATCCAGAAGCTGTTCAAACTGCTCCATGCTCATTAGTACCTTGCGCGGTTTGGTGCCTTCTTCCTCTCCAACCACACCATATTCACAAAGCTGGTCCATAATTCTTGCAGCCCTGTTAAATCCAACTTTCAACACTCTTTGAAGCATTCCGATGGACGCCTTATCCTTATCGATAATAAATCTTCCTGCCTCTTCAAAATATTCATCCCGCTCGCTTCCGCCGGAAGTTCCTCCGGAAGAAACAGACGCACCCAGATTTTTGATTTTCTCCTCCACGTCCTCCGCATAGGTGTTTCCAAGCGCCTGATTGTTCAAAAAATCCACCACATCCGAAACTTCCTTGTCGGAGACAAAGGCTCCCTGTATACGCGCCGGTTTGGAATACCCCTGCGGGTAAAACAGCATATCTCCCTTTCCGAGCAGTTTCTCCGCACCGTTCATATCCAGAATGGTTCGGGAGTCCACACCGCTGGACACGGAAAAAGCGATTCGGCTCGGCATATTTGCCTTAATCAGACCGGTAATAACATCCACGCTGGGCCGCTGGGTTGCAATAACCAAATGAATTCCCGCGGCACGGGCAAGCTGCGCCAAACGGCAGATGGATTCCTCCACCTCGCCGGGACACACCATCATCAAATCCGCAAGCTCGTCCACGATAATGACAATCTGCGGCATTTTGGCAGGCGCATTTTCGTCCCCGCTTTCCTTCATGCTTTCTACTTTTTTATTATATCCCTTCAAATCCCGCACATTGAAATCTGCAAATCTGCGGTATCTGTCCTCCATTTCCGACACGCCCCAGTGCAGTGCCGCCGAAGCCTTCTTGGGGTCTGTCACCACCGGAATTAAAAGATGCGGAATTCCGTTGTAAACACTCAGCTCCACCACTTTTGGGTCTACCATAATCAGCTTTACATCCTCCGGATGCGCTTTGTAGAGAATACTCATAATTAAGGTATTGATACATACGGACTTTCCGGAACCCGTTGCACCCGCAATCAGTACATGGGGCATCTTCGCAATGTCCGTCACCACCACTTTTCCGGCAATATCCTTACCTACCGCAAACGCAATGTTGGACGGGAAGTCTTTAAACTCCTTGCTCTCCAGCAAATCCCGGAGAGCAACCGTCATATTTTCTTTGTTGGGAACCTCAATTCCGATAGCAGCCTTGCCGGGAATGGGTGCCTCGATTCGGATGTCGGTTGCCGCCAAATTCAGTTTAATGTCATCTGCCAGATTGACAATCTTGGAAACCTTTACACCCTGCTCCGGCTGCAATTCATACCTTGTTACACTGGGTCCCTGACTGATGTCCGTAATCGTAACCTTGACACCAAAGGTGTTCAATGTCTGCTGCAGACGCATGGCAGTCTCTTTCAGTTCCCTTGTGGAATCACCGGTTGCCGCCATACCTTTTTTTAACAGGGATAAAGACGGAAGCTGGTATTTTTTCGGAATTTTACTATGTACTGCCGGTACAGGAGCGGAAACAGCCGGAATTTCTTCCGCTTTCTTTTCCTGTGCCACCGGACGTTTTCTGACCTCCGGCTCTTTCTCCGGAATGCCTTCTTTGTGGATTCTTATCTGCTCCGCCTGCGGTGTTAAAAGTTCCTCCGGTTCCGGTATGTCCTCCTCCGGCGCTTCCGGCTCATTTTCCTCTAAGGTAAGCTGATGCGCACTGCGGATTTGTATTTTATCAAAATCAAAATCGGAGACAGGCCGGCTGTCCGGAAGTGCGCTGCTCTCCTCCGCCTCTCCGTCATAGGTAATCTCATGAATATCGTCTCTGTGGTGCTCCTCCGAAGGACTTTTGAGCGCCGTATCCATCATCACTCCCGTGACTTTCTTTTCCATCCGGAGAATTTTCTCATTCTCCTTTTCCTCTGCTCTCAGACGTCTTTCTTCCTCACGCCTTGCACGCATTTCTTCCTGTTCCTGACGTCTCGCTTCATTATATTCCCTGCGCCGTTCTGCCGATATCTGGGACTTTTCCCTCAACCGGCTTCCGCCGGAACGGACACTGCCAAGCAGTGACTTTTCCGTGAGAAGAATCAGGCTGATGGCTGAGCACAGCAAAACCACAAGCACGGTTCCGATGCTCTCCAGATAGTGATGCAGCAAAAAGCTGAGGCTTCCGGCAAAAACGCCGCCGCCCGTTTTGCTTTCCCTGCTGTTTTCATAAATGGTTTTTATATTGTAGGTTTCCAGTCCGGCAGCGCCCTTCACAATAAGGTCGCACACCACTCCTGCCATCAAAAACAGAACCACTCCGGCAATCAATTTACGAACTGCAGTGGTGTTTCCCGCATTGGCAAACCAGAATGCCACCGCAAGGAAAATAAGAATGGGCGCAATATATGCCGTAAAACCGAACAACCCGAATAAGACCCCGCTGATAAAATCACCCACAGGACCAATCAGTCCAAAGTTACAGCAAAAAAGAATTACCATTGCCACAAACAACACAATCAGACCAATCTCATGAAAAAGCGCGCTGTCTTGTTCTGCCTGATAAGCATCCGCCTTTCTCGTCCGTGCAGATGTATTCTTTTTTGTGTTCTTTTTGTTGGAATATCTATTGGAAGATGATGTTCTTTTGCCCGATGAAGCTGCCATACTCATCATACCTCTCTGTCAATCAAAATCTCCGCCCTCTGTCAGCGGCTAAAAAATGCACATATATGAGTATACCATTTTTATCAACTCTTGTCACCATGTATACAATTTTTTTGAGAGCCGTTATCATTTCAGCTATTTTCATCAATCATTTTGTGTAGTCTGCAGATGGCTTCTTTGATTCCGCCCACCTCATCAATAATTCCGTTTTTGACGGCTTCTTCCCCTACCAGTATCGTACCCACGTCCTTGGTGAGAACTTCAGTCTCCATCATCAGTTCTTCCAGCCTGTCGCGGCTGATTTTGCAGTGGTTGCACACAAATCCGGTGATTCTGTCCTGTATCTGCTTAAAGTAGTCAAATGTCTGCGGTACGCCGATAACCATGCCGTTCATTCTCACCGGATGAATCACCATGGTACCTGTTGGCACAATGTAAGAGTAGTCCGTACTCACGGCAATCGGCACGCCGATGGAATGGCTTCCGCCCAATACCAAAGATACCGTCGGCTTACTTAGGGAAGCCAGCATTTCAGCGATGGCAAGTCCCGCTTCCACATCCCCGCCCATGGTATTCAAAATCACAAGCACGCCCTGAATGTCTGCACTGTCCTCAATCGCCGCCAGCTGGGGCAGCACATGTTCATACTTTGTTGTTTTGGAGTTGCTTGAAAGATTATCATGCCCCTCGACTTCCCCGATAATGGACAACAAATGAATATTCTGTTTCTGAACGTTATCCTTTAATGTTACCTGCCCCATTTCCTCAATTCGTTTATCCTGATTTTCGGTTGTGTCCTTCCCGTTTTCCTGATTATGATTTTCCTTATTATAACTATCCTTTTCCGCCAACGTTCCGTTCCGCCTTTCCATATAATATGATACTTTTCCATTCTTTTTTTGTTTCTTCTCCGCCTTAAATTTTCCCACAGAAAAGGACTGTTCCCGATTTCAAATCCGAAACAGTCCCTACTAGCATTTCCTTTTTTCTGTTTTTTATGAAAAATCAAATATCAAAGTCATCATTGTCATCGATTGCCACATCGAAATCGTCCTGCTGCGCTTCCAAGTCTTTCACTGCATAATCAAGCACTTTCGGAACATGTTTTTTCGGAAGAGGCAGCGGATTATCTATCAGTTTCACAGATTTGCAGGTTGCAACACTGTGCTCCTGTGAATTTTCGTCCACCGGAGTTACCGCATCTTCCGTACCACGTGCCACGGACAGATTCTCTGTAGCCTGATTCTCTGTCACTTCTTTCTCCGCGTTTCCGATTTCATCCTCAACAGATATGTTCTCCGTCTCCCCGCAAGCCGGCAACTCATTTTTCATCATGCCATTTTCGATTGTTTCGGCAGTCTCCGGCAACCGGTATGCATCACCTGTCGCAAAAATACCCGCAACACCGACACCCGCAAGGGCCGCGAACAAAATAAAAATCAAAAAGTTTCCGTTCAATTCAGCCGTTGTCATTCCGCTGCTCTGTAGCGCAATCAGCGAAACGACCACTATCACCCAGATGCTCTGGCGCTCCGTTTTTCTACTGCACCAAAAGCTGAAAATGCCGGCAGCAAGTAAAAATACAAGAATCAACACACTCACAATCGAAGTATCAGCATCCAAAAGCACCGGGATTTGAAATCCACCCGGATAATATAATTGCAATTTTGCAAGCAGGCTGTCGGTAAATGACAAGGAACGGCACAAGCTAACCGTTACAAGCGTACCGAAAAATCCTGCCAAAGTACCCAACAGGCACAGAGTTGCCACAGCTATCCTACCCCCTGCGGTTTTGTCCTGTTCTTCCCCTTTCATCAAAAGTCCGCACACTGCAAAGACAAGAAGTACCAGTCCCGCAATATCCAAATAACCGGTCATTCCGATAAACAGTCCGGCAACAAGGCATCCCACCGGATGTTTTTTCACATTGACGCAATAGGCACTCACATAAAGCACTACCGCAAATATCAGTAAAAACAACATTTGCGGTGACAACGTAAGGGACTCCCGGACAGCCACCGGGCTAAACGTCACCACGCCAAGGAAAATCAGGGTCGAAAATACCCCCGCCATTTTTCGCACCGCCAGATAGAGAAACAGAAACGCGACTGTCTGGAGGGCAATCTGCATCACAATGCCTGCCGTAGCTTTATTGCCAAAGACAACAAAAACCAGATGGAGAAGCTGCAAATAAAGGTAGTCCGCGCTATGTACACTGTACGGAATCGTCAGTCCCTCAGCAACTTTTGCCCCCTCATAATAGACCGCTCCGCAGCGGATTCCGCTGTCCATATCGCTGATTCGCAGTCCGACACCGACCGCAAAGAAAAGAATTGCTATAATACACTCAATCATCAGGCCGGTTTTTGCATCCGAATGGATTCTGCCGCTAACCATACAAGTCAAGCGATGAAAAAGCCATACCAAAAGACCGCAAAGCAAAAGACCCAGACAGCTTATCCCGACTCCTAAAAGTCTGGGATAACCTGCCTGAGTACTTATTGTTCCGAATACTCCCATAAGTCCCACACATACCATTACGGAATATGCGAACCACATTAAATAACTGAATACATTTTTCTTCAGATTCATGCTAATTCCCTACTGTTTTTCGACGCTGCCCTCGCCGCTCAATACTTTTTCGATATTGTAGCGGGGTCTATGTTTAACCTCTATATAAATCTTGCCGATATACTGACCCACCAGACCGACAGCAAGGAGCTGCACACCACCCAAAAACCAAATGGACAAAATAAGGGAAGTCCAGCCGGGTACAACATGTCCCGTAAAATAGGAAATCAAAGCATAGATTGCCGCAACAAAAGACGCGAATACGATAATCATGCCCAGTCCGAAAATCATGCTGATAGGCTTTACGCTAAAGGAGGAAATTCCGTTAAACGCCAGCGCCAGCATTTTTTTCAAAGGATATTTGGACTCTCCCGCGACGCGCTCTTTGCGGTCATAATATACGCTATCAGTCTGATAGCCGATTAAAGGCATCATGCCGCGCAGGAAAAGATTGGTCTCCTTGTACTGGGAAAACTGCTCTACGGCGCGCTTGGACATCAAACGGAAATCAGCATGATTGTATACCGTCTTTACGCCCATCATTTCCATCACCTTGTAAAAGCCCTGAGCCGTTGTTCTCTTAAAGAAGGTATCGGTCTTACGCTCTTTTCTGACACCGTACACAATGTCATTCCCCGCATGGAACTTGTCTATCATCTCTTCAATGACATTGACATCATCCTGCAAATCGGCGTCTATGGAAACAGTCACATCGCTCATGTCCTTTGCCGTGATAAGTCCTGCCGTCAATGCAAACTGATGACCTACATTGCCCGCCAGCTTTACGCCGCATACCTGAACCGGATGAGCCGCATGTTCTTCCTCAATCAGTTCCCAGGTACGATCCTTGCTTCCGTCATTTACGAATAAAATAAAGCTGTCTTTCGCAATTTTTCCTTTGGCAACCAAATCATCCAGTACGCCTCTGAGCGCCTCGGACGCAATTTTCAGCACTTCTTCCTCGTTATAACAAGGTACTACTATCGCTAATTTGTCCATACCAGACTCCATTCTTTTTATTCATTCCAGTTGTGATATACTGCCTGAACATCGTCGTCATCATCCAGCATATCCAGTGTTCTCTGTAAATTCTTTACTGCCGTCTCATCGGTCAAATCCACATAATTCTGGGGAATCATGGTGACTTCCGCACTAATCATGGGTACACCTGCCTCCTCTAAAGCCTTGCGGACTTCCTCAAAGCTGTCGGGGTCTGTCAGCACTTCATAGCTGTCGTCTTCCTCGGAGAAATCTTCTGCGCCCGCATCCAGTGCAGCCATCATCAAATCGTCCGCATCCATATCACATTCTTCTTTGTCAATGATAATCTGACCTTTTTTATCAAACATGAAAGATACACAGCCGGGAGTACCTACATTTCCCTGTCCCTTGGTGAATGCGCTTCTCACATTTGCTGCGGTACGGTTCTTGTTGTCTGTAAGTGCGTCAACAATAATGGCGATACCGTTAGGACCGTAGCCTTCATAGGTTACATATTCATACGTTACATTTCCAACGTCACCGGCTGCCTTCTTGATACCGCGCTCAATGGTGTCGTTGGGCATATTGTTTGCTTTTGCCTTGGCAATCACCGTTGCCAGCTTAAAGTTATTGTTAGGGTCCGGTCCGCCCTCTTTTACCGCAACTGCGATTTCTCTTCCGATAATTGTAAAAATTTTACCCTTCGCTGCATCATTCTTCTCTTTCTTGTGTTTGATGTTTGCGAATTTTGAATGTCCTGACATACCTTTACTCCTTCTTGTTTCCTCTAATACTTTTAATCCTTCATTAATAAACCTTTTCTCATCATATCATTATTTGACATTTTGTTCAAGGTCATTTCTCTTGGTTACTAAAACGCTCTTTATCATTTTTCTTTCCACGGACAACACTTTAAAGTGATACCCCTGATAATCCACGTCAAACTGCTCCCCCGGTTCCGGAATCCGATCCAGTTTGGAAATCAGAAAACCGTTCAGCGTCTCGAATTCCTCATTGTCAAAATGAATACCGAACCGCTCCTCCAATTCTTCCAACGGTGTGGTTCCCTCTATTATGTATTCGTTATTGCCCTTGTCCTCGATATACTCCTTATCCTCGTCATACTCGTCCATGATGTTTCCCACAATTTCCTCTAAAATGTCCTCCATGGCAACTAAGCCTTCCGTCTGTCCGTACTCATCCACCACGATAACCATCTGGATTTTTTTCGACTGCATTTCCTTGAATAATTCGTCAATATTCTTGGTTTCCGGCACAAAATGAGGCTCACGCAGGACGCTCTCCAACGTTTTTACCGGGGCATCGGGGTTGCTTCCCTCCGAGAGCATTCTCATGGCATCCTTCAAATGCAAAATACCGATAATGTGGTCTATCGTCTCCTCATATACCGGATAGCGGCTGTTTCGCTCCATAATCATAAAGTCGACCGCTTCCCGCAAACCGGTATTCGCCTCTATGCCAATCACATTTTTCCGGTAAGTCATAATGTCATGGGCTTCCTTGCCTCCAAACTCAAATATATTGGAAATCATTTCCGCCTCGCTCGCCTGTATCAGTCCCTGTTCATGGCCTTCATTTACCATGTTGATGATTTCTTCTTCCGTGACGTCACTCTCGTTCTCCCTGCCCCTGACGCCAAAAAGAAACAGAACACCTTTTACGGTCAGTGTAACGATACCGGTGAACGGTTTTAAAATCGTCGTAATGATAAATACCGGCGTGATGCAGGCATACGCCCATTTTTCCGGCACTCTTACCGCAATCCTCTTCGGCAGCAGCACGCCGAAGGTCAATATTATGTAAAGCAGAAGAAGCATGGTAAGCAGAAACCTCGGCGTAGCCTGCGTCCGGCTGCTTAAATACAGTGCACCGATTGCCACGTTAATCAGTGTAACAATCAACTGTACCGTATTTACATATTCCGTCGGGTCGCCGATAATCTTTTTCAGCCGGATGGATTTTCTGTCCTTCTCTTCTTCCGCCCTTCTCTCTATCTCTTTGATATTCAGTGCATTGACTGCAGCGCCGAATCCATACAAAAATACGTCTACCAAAAGCAAAACCGCAAATATAATAATACTGGCAGTGGGCCCACCGTCATCCATTTAAAAAATCCTCTCTTTCAAAACTTTTTATCTTTTGATGTCATTTATAATTGTTGTAACTATATCATCTCTCCTTTTATCCGTCAAGTAAGGGAGTCCCTATGTATCCAGTTCCAGACTGACCATCAGGGCTCTGTCCACCTTCCGCATAATCTCACCGTCGAGATGACAAACCTTATCCTTCAACCGTTTCTTGTCAATGGTGCGAAGCTGCTCAAGCAGTACCACCGAGTCCTTATCCATATCATATAAGGAAGCATTCAGTTCAATGTGCGTCGGCAGCTTTGCCTTATTCATCTTAGAGGTAATCGCCGCACAAATTACCGTCGGGCTGTGTCGGTTTCCCACATCATTCTGCACAATCAGAACGGGTCTGATTCCTCCCTGTTCGGAACCGATTACCGGCCGTAAGTCGGCATAATATACATCTCCTCTTCTCATGTTACCTCCACAAGCTATCTTTCTTTTCCTCCAGACCGTTGTCTGTAGGGATAGTATTACCGATTTATCGGGAGGTATTCAATTTTGTTCTATTCCCTGTGTTCCCGCACTGCGCAGGGAACACCGTCTTTCAGATAAACACGCGGTATCCTCTTTCCAATGTCACATACCAGCTCATAATTAAAGCGTCCGGAGAGTTCTCCCAAAAGTTCCGCACTGATTTGTTCGTCTCCGTCATAACCAAGTAACGTCACCCTGTCACCCTCTTTGACATCCGGAATGGCTGAAATATCTACCATAAACTGATCCATGCACACCCTTCCTAAAATCGGTGCCTTCTTTCCGTGAATCAGAACATATCCCTTTCCGGAAAGGGAACGGGGATAGCCGTCTCCATACCCAATCGGTATGGTTGCCACCCGGACATCTTCCCTGGCGGTAAATATTCCGCCGTAGCTGACGCTCTGCCCCTTGTGAATGGTTTTGCAGTATACCACATGGCTGTAAAATGACAATGCGGGACGAAGGGGGACTGCCTCCCGGCTTACCTCCTCGGACGGATACAATCCGTACAAAGTGATTCCCGCTCTCACAACATCCATATTGGCTTCCGGCATTTCCAAAATTCCCGCACTGTTGGAGCAATGCTTTACGGGAATTTCCAAGTACAGTTTTTCCTGAATCATCCGGATAAAATTTTGGAACTTTTGAAGCTGTTTTTCCGCATCTGTCTTGTCTGCCATATCCGCTTTCGCAAAATGCGTGAAAATACCTTCTATCTCAATGCCCCTTTGCCGCATAGCACATTCCACAAACTTAAGTCCTTCTTCGTCCGGCGTAATACCGATTCTGGACATACCCGTGTCCACCTTGATATGTACCCTAATGGGTTTTCTCGCTTTACGGGCTGCCTCGGACAACTCCTGTAATGTATCATACCGGAATACCGCCGGTCTGATTTCCTCCGCTGCCATCCTCTCATAAGAATAAGGGAAGGTATATCCCAGTACAAGAATGGGCTTCGTAACGCCTGCCTCCCGCAGATTATGCGCTTCCTCCGCCGTTGCAACCGCAAAGCCAAACATGAAATCCAGCTTTTCCAGTTCGCGGGCAATGGGAATACTTCCGTGGCCGTAGCCGTCCGTCTTGATAACCCCTATCATTTTTGTCTTTGGAGCAATGTTCTGCTTCATATTTTTCATATTGTAGACAACAGCATCCAAATCAACCTCTGCATAGCCCCGCAGATATGTATTTATTTTATCCTGTAACTCGCTCATATTCTGTCAGACCTTCCTCTCAATGTCTCTCTTTCAGCAAATGTCCTGCCCATTTTGCAATATCACCTGCCATCAGCGCATACTCACCCTTTTCCTGCGCCGCCGCATCGCCCGACGCCGCGTGCAGTGCCACTCCGGTGCACGCCGCCATAAAAGGCTCTGCACCCTGCGCCAAAAGTCCGCTGATAATTCCTGCCAAAACATCACCGCTTCCGGCAGTTGCCATTCCGCTGTTTCCCCGGAAATTTAAACAGACGGGCTTTTCCTCCGCACAGATGAAAGTTCTCGCATCCTTCGCGGCAACAATAGCATGTAATTTTTGTGCCAGCCTTTGACCGGCAGCCGCCAAATCCTGTTTCAATTCTGCAATGCTTTCCCCAGTCAGTCTGGAAAGTTCCCCGACATGGGGCGTCAGTATCACCGTCCTGTGGGAGTTCCGCAATTTTTCCTGTAAATCAGCATGCTCGGCGAGCAGATTCAATCCGTCCGCATCAATCAGTAACGGGCGGGTGCTTTCGCATATTATTTTGGTAAGGCACTCCAGCGCCTCCGCGCTTTTGCCAAGCCCCGGACCCACCGCAATCATGTCCGCCCATTTCATGCTCTCCGGCAAATCCTCTGCTGTTCCAAGGAGCGCCTCCGGCAGCATTTCCTGCAAAATAATACGGTTTTCTTCCGGCGTTATCACCTTAACCATGCCGGCGCCGACACAGTATGCCGCCTTAGCGGACAGAATCGCTGCCCCCGCCATGTTCCGGCTTCCCGCCACTAATAGCACTTTTCCGAAAGTTCCTTTATTTCCGGCGGAATTTCTTTTGGGAACCAGCGTTCTCACGTCCTCATCCAGATAAAACATTTCCGGTTCTTTTCCGAAAAAACTTCCCTCCGAAATTCCAATCTCTGCTGTGACAACCTTACCTGCGTTTTCACATCCGGGATAAAGCACCAGTCCCCGCTTGCAAAAGCCGAACGTAACCGTGGCATCCGCCTTAACCGCACACCCTAAAATCTTTCCGTTGTCCGCATCCACACCGCTGGGAATATCCACCGCCACTTTAAATCCGTTTCTTCGGTTGAAATCTTCCACCGCCCCGGCGTACCTTCCTGTTATCTCCCGTGTCAGCCCGACTCCAAACAGGGCATCCACTAATATAGTATATTCTTCCTTGGGGATTTTGCTGCCTGTTTCCTCCTGACTGATTACAGAAACAGGGTAACGTTCCAAAATTTTTCTCTGCTGCTTCCACTGTTCGGATGCCTTATTCGTATCTCCCACACAGAGAACGCATACATTGTACCCGCTCTCTGAGAGCAGTCTTGCAACCGCAAGCCCGTCCCCGCCATTGTTCCCGACACCGGCAAGCACAAGCACCTTCTTTGTCCCACAGACATACTCCCCGAATTTCTGCGTAATCAGGGAAGCAACTGCCAGTGCCGCCCGTTCCATCAACACCATTCCCGGAATCCCGATTTTTTCTATTGTATTGGTATCGTATTCCCTCATTTCATGGGAAGTCACCAGATATTTCATTGTTTTTTCCTTTCCCGGCATAATAAAAAGACCACTGTAAACAGCGATCTGACTCACTCCTTATTTGGGTCCTGTTTTTTGGCAGGCGCAACAGGGTGCTGTTCTTCCGGATTATATTTCATATCAAACAAATTCAATACTTCCGCGCCGAATACATCATGCATATAAGAATATATCTCATGATTTCTCTGCTCCATCTCCTGCTTGTTCACAAGACGTTTTTTTAATTCCACACGAATCTGTGTCACCCATTCGGAAATTTCCTGAATCTCTGCCGTATTGCGCTGCATGGTGCGGTAACAGCACTCCATGGTTCTTAACATAAGCTGCCTGTTGAGATTCTGAATCTCCTTGGGAAGCTCTAACAGTTCTTCCTTGTAGCTTTCTAATTTCTCGTTGCACTCCTCGATAAGTCGTTTGTGATCCTCGATTTGTTTTTCTACCTTTTTATCATTGCCCTGTTCCGCCGCATCCACCATGGGCATGATTTCCCGCATCAGTTTCTTTTTCAAAAGTCTGATGTCTCTGGTTTCCGTATTTAACTTGCCCTGCCTCTTGAGCAGCGCATTTAACTGGTCTTCCAGTTTCTTCATCCGGTCTCTGTCATCCTCATTAAGCAGACGATACCACTTGTGGTCAAGCGTAAGCACCGGAATGGTTTTATCCTGAATGGCATCTAAAAATTCTTCTATTTTACGGTTGCTGTCATAGTCTCCCATTGCTTTATCCCCTTTCCGTAACCTGCTATTTTACGGTTCAGTGCTCACTTTCCAGCATATTCCGTTTGATATTATAGGAAAGTTTCATGAGACTGTCTGAAAGGTGTACATTCTCCACCTGAATCCCCGCCGGAACATTCAAATCCACATGTGCAAAATTCCAGATTGCCTTGATACCATTCTGTACCAGCCTGTCAGCCACTTCCACCGCGCTGGTTTTCGGAATGGTCAGCACCGCAATGTCTATGTCGTTCTCCCTGACAAAACGCTCCATTTCCTCCATAGGCATCACTTGCACCCCGCGGACTTCTTTTCCAATCAAATCCGGGTTCTTGTCAAACATGCCTTTGAACAAAAATCCCCTTCGCTCAAAGTTCAGGTAGTTGCCCAATGCCATACCCAGATTGCCGGCACCGATAATGATAAAATTATGCGTCATGTCAAGACCGAGTATCTTGCCGATTTCTCTATATAAAAACTCTACATTATATCCATATCCCTGCTGTCCGAAGCCGCCAAAATTATTAAAATCCTGACGTATCTGTGATGCAGTCACTTTCATCAGCTCACTGAGCTCCTGAGAGGAAATCCTCTCCACTCCATCATCCTTCAGTTCGCCCAGATACCGGAAATACCGTGGCAAGCGTCCTATTACAGCCTGCGAAATCCCCTTTGCTTCCAAGATAATTACCTCCATCTGCTATCTGTAGCGCTCTTTTTACACCAAATCCAATGTAATTATTATAGCTACATGTTAAAAACTTGTCAATGAATTGACAGGATTATTTCAACATTGTAAAATAGCGTCGGAAACGATTTTTAGCGAAAGGAATCCCTTATGATACTCTCCTGTCAAAACATATCAAAGGCATTTGTGGAAAATCAGGTTCTGCAAAATGTCAGTTTTCATATAGAAGATAACGAAAAGGCTGCCATTGTCGGCATTAACGGTGCGGGCAAAACCACTCTGTTGCGCATTATTGTCGGTCAGATGTCCGCTGATTCCGGGTTGGTGACTTTAGCAAAGGACAAAACGCTCGGATACCTTGCCCAGAACAGTGCAGTTGATACCAACAATACGATTTACGAGGAACTCCTGTCCGTCAAGCAGGAGTTAATTGATTTGGAACACCGGATGCGCCGGTGTGAGGAAGCCATGAAGTCTGTGGAAGGGGACGAATTAGACGCCCTGATGAAACAGTACACCTCCCTCACCCATGCGTTTGAAACCGGCGACGGCTATTCTTACAAAAGTGAACTGATTGGCGTATTAAAAGGTTTGGGCTTTGAGGAAGCAGATTTTTCCAAATCCGTGTCCACACTCTCCGGCGGTCAGAAAACCCGCGTTGCCTTGGGAAAGCTCCTGCTTCAGAAACCGGATTTGATTATTTTGGATGAGCCTACAAACCATCTGGATATGAACTCCATCAACTGGCTGGAAACCTATCTGCTGAATTACAAGGGCGCCGTTTTAATTGTGTCCCACGACCGCTTTTTCTTAGACCGCATAGCAACCAAAATCATTGAAATTGACCAGACAAAGGCAACTACCTTTTCCGGCAACTACTCTGATTATGCCGTCAAAAAAGAACAGCTCCGTGCCGCAGCATGGAATGCCTACTTAAACCAGCAGCGTGAAATCAAACATCAGGAGGAAGTGATTGAAAAACTCCGCTCCTTCAACCGTGAAAAATCCATCAAGCGTGCGGAAAGCCGCGAGAAAATGCTGGATAAAATCGAGGTTCTTGAAAAGCCTACCGAGACACGGAGTGAAATGAAACTGAGCCTGACTCCGCGGGTACTCAGCGGCAATGACGTACTGACCGTGGAAGGATTATCCAAATCCTTTGGAAACCACACCCTGTTTTCTGATGTAAGTTTTGAAATCAAGCGCGGAGAACATGTTGCCATTATCGGAGACAACGGCACCGGCAAAACCACACTTTTGAAAATACTGAATGACCTGATTCCCGCTGACGGCGGCACGTTCCGTCTCGGCACGAATGTGGAAATCGGTTATTACGATCAGGAGCACCACGTTCTCCATGCGGAGAAAACGCTGTTTGAAGAAATTTCAGATGACTATCCCTACCTCACCAATACGGAAATCCGCAATGTACTGGCGGCATTTCTTTTCACCGGCGAGGAAGTATTTAAGCGAATCAGTGATTTGAGCGGCGGAGAAAGGGGACGTGTATCCCTTGCAAAACTGATGCTCTCCAATGCCAATTTTCTGATTTTGGATGAGCCGACAAACCACTTGGATATTATGTCAAAAGAGATATTGGAAGATGCCATCAACGGTTATGAGGGCACTGTCCTCTATGTCTCCCACGACCGGTACTTTATCAACCGCACGGCACACCGCATTTTGGATTTGACCGCACAGCATTTTGTAAATTATATCGGAAACTATGATTACTACTTGGAAAAACACGACACCGTAATGGCGGCGCTGTCTCCCGCTGTCTCCACCGAAAGCACAGAGACGCAAAAGCCTGCAGTCTCTGAGGTGAAGCAGGACTGGAAAGCACAAAAAGAGGAACAGGCACGCCTCCGCAAACGGGAAAACGACTTAAAGAAATGCGAAGAAAAAATTGCCGCATTGGAAAACCGGATGAGTGAGATTGACGCCGAAATGTCGGATTCCTCCATCGGTACGCAGGTCGCCAAGTTACAGGAACTTGCCAAAGAGCAGGCGGCGCTCAAGGAACAGCTCGACGGTCTGTACGCGCAGTGGGAAGCTCTCGCAGAATAGAAATAGAAAAGATACCCTTTAATATTTTCAAAAAAGCAGAAACAATGCATCCGATTGTTTCTGCTTTTTTATACATATGCACTCTTCCACGTTCCCTTACAGCAAGCTGTCCAAGGTTTCACGAATTGCCTTAATGAAATCCAGACTGTTGAGAATTACCGGATTCTCACAGGTGGAAATCAGGGACAGGCTCTTTGTCATCTTACCGTCCTCAACGGTCTTGATGCAGGCTTTCTCCAGCTTGTCCGCAAAATCCTGCAGCTCTTTGATTCCGTCCATCTCGCCGCGCTTACGCAGTGCGCCGGACCATGCAAAGATAGTTGCAATGGAGTTGGTGGAGGTTTCCTCACCCTTCAAATGCTTGTAGTAATGACGCTGTACCGTACCGTGTGCTGCCTCGTACTCATATACTCCGCTGGGAGATACCAGCACGGAGGTCATCATGGACAAATCGCCGTAAGCAGTTGCCACCATGTCGGACATCACATCACCGTCATAATTTTTACATGCCCAGATAAATCCGCCCTCGGAACGGATTACTCTTGCAACGGCGTCATCAATCAAAGTATAAAAATATTCAATGCCGAGCTCCTCGAATTTCTCCTTGTACTCTGCATCGTAAATCTCCTGAAAAATATCCTTAAAGGTATGGTCGTACTTCTTGGAGATGGTGTCCTTGGTTGCGAACCACAAATCCTGCTTGGTATCTATCGCATATCCGAAACATGCTCTTGCAAAGCTGGAAATGGACTTCTCGGTATTATGGATTCCCTGAATAATTCCGGCACCGTCAAAATTATGAATCAGTTCTCTCACCTCTGTGCCGTCCGCAGCGGTGTAAACCAGTTCTGCTTTTCCGGGACCCGGAACTTTAATCTCGGTATTTTTGTAAACATCGCCGTAAGCATGACGGGCAATGGTAATGGGTTTACTCCAGTTCTTAACATAAGGCACAATGCCCTTTACTAAAATAGGGGCACGGAAAACGGTACCGTCCAAAATGGCACGAATGGTTCCGTTGGGGCTCTTCCACATTTCCTTCAAATTATACTCCGTCATTCTTGCCGCATTGGGAGTAATCGTAGCACACTTTACGGCAACACCGTATTTCAGAGTAGCGTTGGCGGAATCCACCGTCACCTGATCATCCGTTGCATTTCGGTTCTCCAAACCCAAATCATAATATTCCGTCTTTAAATCAATATACGGAAGTAACAGTTCGTCCTTAATCATCTGCCAGAGGATTCTGGTCATCTCGTCTCCGTCCATCTCTACAAGGGGAGTTTTCATTACAATCTTATCCATTTGCCTGTAATCATCCTTTCTGTTTATCTGAATTCATTTCCTATTTTAACTTACTTTTCCGCTCATTTCCAGTATTGTTTTATTTCCGGTCTTTGGAAATTTTACTTCCCGCCTCCGGAAATTTTATTTTTATCTTTGAAAGTCTAATTCCTCATCTTCGGAGGTTTTATTTCTCGTCCTTGGCATTTTCCGTGGTATCTTTTTCGTATGCCTCATGCAGTCCGTTCCTTACCATGTTCTCATAGGCATTAATCATGTGCTGGTTTGCCAGTTTTTCCGCCAAATCAGCGTCTCCCGCCTTAATGGCTTCTAAAATCTTACCGTGTTCCTCGTTGGATTTCGGTCCCCTGTTGGCGCTGGAGAGGGTTTTTTTTCGCACCCTCAGCACATACTGGTGAAAATCCTTCAACTGATGTTCCAGTATTTTGCTGTCACATGCCTCGTACAAAATATCGTGAAAACGGTTGTCCAGTTCGGCAAGCTGTTCTAAATGACCTTTTTGCGCATGGAACTGACCAAGGTATACGTTTTCCTCCATTTCCTCCAACTGTTCTTCCGTGATATGCTCCGTTGCCCAGCGGGCACACAGTCCCTCCAAGAGAGAACGAATCATATAAATATCCTTTACATCCTTCTCCGTGATACCGGTAACATAAGCTCCTTTATTGGGAATAATCTGTATCAGTCCTTCCAGTTCCAACTGCCGGAAGGCTTCCCTTACAGGGGTTCTGCTGACTCCCATTTCCTCACCGATGACAACCTCTTTCAGTTCCTCATGTTCCTCATACTTGCCGCTTAAAATATCTTCCCGCAGCTTATTGAACACTCTGCCTCGTAAGGAATACTTGTCAGTTACCTCCTGTTTTACATCATAATTGTTCAACCTAAGCTCCTATCTGCCACTTTGGCTTCCAATCTTAATATTTTTCTCCAAACAAACTCTGTTTAAGCATGCCACAATTTCCTCGTCTGTCAGAACCGTCACACGTCCGCCGGCATACTCGTCATCCACCCATTTTTTGATTTCATGAACCAGCTCGGAGTTCTTGTCCACCTGATCCTCACCCTTCAATTTATAATAGGTGTTAATCCAGTGCGCAATTCCTGCCAGACCGGAGGTATTGGACACCGCACAAAGTACCGGACGGTTCAGGAATTTGTCCGTATCAAAAATATTGTAAATCTCTTCATTTTTCAGCAATCCGTCCGCATGGATTCCCGCTCTGGTAACATTGAAATTCTTACCTACAAACGGTGTTCTGGGCGGAATGTGATAACCGATTTCCTTCTCGTAATACTCAGCCAGTTCGGTAATAACTCTGGTATCCATGCCGTTCAAATCACCCTTTAACTGGGCATACTCAAATACCATAGCCTCCAAAGGCGTATTACCGGTTCTCTCTCCGATACCGAACAGCGACGTGTTGACACCGGAACAACCATAGAGCCATGCAGTGGTAGAATTGGTTACCGCCTTGTAAAAATCATTATGTCCATGCCACTCAATCAGTTCATGAGGAACACCCGCGTGGGTATGCAGTGCATAAATAATACCCTGAACGCTTCTGGGAATTACCGCACCGGAGAAATTCACGCCGTAACCCATGGTGTCGCAGGCACGAATTTTAATCGGAATGTTATACTCATCCATCAGCTTCATAAGTTCCAGACAGAAAGGAACCACGAAACCGTAAATATCCGCTCTTGTAATATCCTCCAAATGACATCTGGGGCTGATTCCCTCTTCCAGACAGTCACGGATTACACTCAGATAATGATCCATTGCCTGCCGTCTGGTCATCTTTAATTTCAGGAAAATGTGGTAATCCGAGCAGCTTACCAGAATACCGGTTTCCTTCATGCCGATTTCTTTTACCAGTTTAAAGTCTTCCTTGCTGGCGCGAATCCAACTGGTAACTTCCGGGAACTTATAACCGCGTTCCATACACTTATATACCGCATCCCTGTCCTTCTTGCTGTACAGGAAAAACTCGCTGGCACGAATCATTCCGTTCGGGCCGCCTAACTTGTGCAGATAATCATAAATGGTGACAATCTGCTCTGTGGTATAAGGCGCTCTGGACTGCTGACCGTCCCGGAAGGTAGTGTCCGTAATCCATATTTCCTTGGGCATATTGTGGGGAACGATTCTATCATTAAAAGGAATTTTCGGAATCTCCGAATACGGGAACATATTACGGAACACATTGGGTTTTTCCACATCATCCAATATGTACATATGCTCCTCAATCTCTAACAGATTATTCTTGTGGTTCATCGTGACAGGGCGGTTCTGAAACGCCTCATTCTCTCTCATATCACTGTCAGCTCCTTCCTCTACTGTCCTTTCATGACCTGTTTTTCGTAAAAAACACGTACATTGTTCAGCTCGTATAATTGTATACAATCATACGAGCCATGTCAACGCTTTTTCCAAAATTTATAGAAATTATCCTATTAACCGCTTCACATTCACCATTCCCCAGCCCTGTAGATTCCATGGTTCCCCCAAATCATCCGCCGTGAGTGTCAGTTTCTGTTTAAATTCCTCATTACTCACGGACGGGTACTTAGAAAAAAACAGCGCAGCCGCCCCGGAAACAATGGGGGTTGCCATGGACGTTCCGCTTTTTTTCACATAGGCGTTTTCCACATGATGATGTATTCTTTTGTAAAAGGCATTGCACGACCTTATATCCGTTCCGGGTGCAACAATATCCGGTTTCCGGACAGGGGATAATTTTTCTCCTCTGCCGGAATAGGTAGCGCACCGCCCCGGCTTCCCCGTGCAGTATTTTCCGTCGTGGCAGCCCACCGTAATTACTTTACTGCTCCCGCCGATGGATGCGATAGAGCCGTCCGCCGGCCCCTTGTTGCCTGCCGCACACACCACCGTGATACCGCTGTCCCACAGTTTCTCAATCTGTTTCCGCAGCGCCTCCTCCTTGCTTCTTTCCTTTAACTCCCCGATTCCCACCGAAATATTCAGCACACGAATCCGGTACAGTATTCTGTTTTCCAGCACCCATTTCAATGCTTCAATCATGTGTTCCGTGGTGCCGTCACCTTTTTTGTCCAACACCTTGCACACAATCAGGTCCGCTTCCGGCGCCATTCCCCGGAACCGTCCCTCCGACATTGCACCGTTTCCGCATATAATTCCGCAGACATGGGTTCCGTGTCCGTTGTCATCATACATGAACTGTCTGCCATTCACAAAATCCTTAAAATAATGAAGCCTTCCTATAATATCCGGATGTCTCTCAATGCCGGTATCCAATACAGCCACCGTACATCCCCTTCCGGTTATACTCTTTTCTATCCATTCTGCTTCAATCTGTTGTCGTACACGCTGCATAAAAATACTCCGGCATATGCTTATTGATATCTTATGCCGAAGTATTTCTTTGGTTACGCTATGCTGTTTTTTTCTTCTGTGTAAGCTGTAACACTCCCATTCCCAAAAGTGTTATGCCCAATGTCCATTTCAATATCTGTAAATACTTCCCGAAACCGGCTCCGGTGGAAGAAACACTTGCCGGTCCCTCACTCAGCGCCTGCAGGTCTGTCGTCATCTGTTCCACCTGAGCGCCCGTATCCGCTACGCCGTCCGAATAGACTGCAAAGGACGTGGGGCTTGTGGTGGAAAACCGCACGCAATCCTGTCCGTCCACAGAAACCTTTGCACATTCAACACTTTCCAACTGTCCGTTTCTGTCCACCGCTACCATCTGAATCTTTGTATCGGCAAAAGAATCCGGAAGCGGCATGGTGACTGTCAGCTTCTGTTTTCCCAACTTTGTAAGCGGCACCCCGCTGTCATCTGTAAGCTCCAACTGATAAAAGGAAGCATTGCCCGGCATTGCGGTTTTACTGCTTCTCTGGTACGCCCGTTTGAGCACACTGCTGTCTGCATTTTCCGTAATATGTAACGTATAACTTCTCTTTGCGCCCTCTAACTTTGCGGAAGCTTCGTCCATTCCGGTAACTTCCACACCCGCTGTCTGTGCATTTTCCGACACCTTGCGGTAAGACTCGTTTGACAGACGCTCCGCTGAAGTCTCATGGGTCTTTACCGGCTGTTGATTTTGGGCGTAGTTCACTGTTACCGTATCGTCAACCGCCTTTAATCCCATCTCCTGTACAGACGCCGGCAAATCCAATTCTTTTAACGAACATTCGGCAAATGCCCTGTCCTTGATCTGCGTCACGCCTTTTCCCAACTGCACCTTGGAAAGATAGCGGCAACCTTCAAAAGCCCCCTCGCCAATCACGGTAAGGCTATCCGGACAAACAACGCTCTCCATCTGCCCGTTGCCCTTGAATGCCTCTCCGGCAATGACACGGACGCCGTCCGGAATCGTCACCTTGGAGGATTTTCCTCTGTATGCCACCAACACACCACCACTAATCAAAAAATCATCCTGTCCGTTCAGCAAAAAGTCATCCACCCATGCCGTATGGGCAAATGCCTTCGGTTCCACATTAGTAATACTGTCCGGCAAAGTAACGTTACCCAGATTATCACAGTGATAAAATGCTCCATAGCAAATCGTTGTCGTACCACCCGGTATGGTAATTCCGGTCAGGGAACTTCTGGAGAACGCAAATTCTCCGATTTCCGTAATTCCCTGCGGTAGCACCACATCCGATAATTTCTTGTTCCGGTAGTATGCCTGATCTGCCACGATTTTGCCGTCCACAATTGTATACTTTGGAAGACCTCCGTTGTCCTGCTCCTTTACCGCAGGCTCCAGAGTATTTTCAGCCTCCGTATTGGGAGCGGAATTGTCTGTATTTCCCTCATAAGTCACCTGACTGGAATTATCCATGAATACGACCGCATGATTTCCCACAACCTGAGTGGTTCCCAGCACAGAACCGCTTTCCTGTGCCGGTATCTGCACGCCGCCCGCTCCGTTATCGTTTGTATCCGCAGGCTCGCTCACCCCGCTTCCGTCCGTATTGGCGTCTCCGGTATTGGTATTGTCAGGTACTACGTTGTCCTGATAACCTGCAATGTCCTCATACTCCGCATTTTCCTTTTGCCGCTCGTAAAAGGACTGTGCATACTTATCCGCTACCGAACCGGTTTCACAGTGTATGGTCAGTTTTGCGCATCCGTCAAATGCCGTCTCATGAATGTCCGTCACTTCCGGCGGAATCGTAATGTCCGTCAGATTCACGCAGTCGGCAAAAGCATTGATTCCGATTGCCCGCACATTGGACGGTATGGTCATGGTACTTAATCCCTTGCACTCCGCAAAGGCATAGTCCCCCACTTCCGTAATGCCGCTTCCGAGCGTCACATTCTCTAACTTATCACATCCCCAGAACGCATACGGCTCTATCTGCTTCACCGAGGCAGGCAATGTAACCTTTTCCACCGTATTATTGTTCTCAAAAGCACTCTCCCCAATGGTTTCCACCGTATTGGGAACCGATACATTTTTCGCTGTCCCCTGATATTTTACCAGTGTGGAACCTTCCATTTTAAAATCGGAAGCGGATGTCGCCGCATCCGCCTCCGATACAGGAAGCTGCATGATGAGGAGTGCTGCGATGACCATTAAAGCACCGGCTAACTTTCTCTTTTTCTTCATACTCGCTCCATCTTCTGTACATCTGTTTTCACAGCGTACACTGTGCTTTTTATGCGTGAGCCTTTCTCACGGTACGGCGGTCTCTCTTCATAAACAATACGATAGAGACACATGCCAGTCCAATGGAAAGGAACCACTTGGGATGAATTGCATCACCTGTTTTCGGTGTGCTGTCCTTAATTGTTCCTGCGGTCAGATTCTGGGTATCCACGTAAATGACATACGGTGAGAAATGTTCCGCCGTGAATGTCACACAGGATACTCCGTTAATCGTCGTAAACTTAGGAGTCAGCTTATCCAGCTTATCGTTTACAACACCTGCCACCTTGTTGTTACCTGCGTAAGTAATCAGGGAATCCGGAAGAGGCAGTGTAATGCTGATGGAAAGCCCCGCTGTATCCGTAATTTTCGTCTTGCCGGTGGAGTCATACAGGCTGATGTCCATCGGGAAATATTTGATATTGTCAAAGTTATCTCCGTACTCAGCCATCAATGCCCGGACAATCGCCTCCGTTGCCTGACTGTTCTCGGTAATTTTAATCACAAAGTTATCGCTGGAACCATTTACGGTAGCCGATACCACTCCGGTATTGGAAAGCCCGTTTTTGTCAATAACTACGGTCGTTCCACCGTTCTTCACCGTTCCGGAAGAATTGTTGGGACGGTTGGAGGAACCGTTGGTGGAAGAATTGCCGCTTCCCGTTGTGGTGGAACCTTTTCCGCTTCCACTCTTTGCCTTGTAATTCGCTGTTACCGTTACATCCTTCTCCGGCATGGTAATTACCGTAGCGGTAATTGCCTTGCTGGCAATCTTGGTGTCTGCAGGGTCAATCGTCCATCCGCTGAACTCCTGACCGGATGCAGGGTCGTTTGCAATGATAATGGGCTGGGAACCTGCTGCGTAGCTTCCGGAACCGCTTCCGTTTTTAACCGTCAGCGTGTACAGCTTCGTTGTTGTTCCGTTTCCATTATTATTTCCGTTGTTATTGCCGTTATTGCCATTGTTTCCATTGTTTCCGTTATTACCGCTGTCGGTTCCGCTGCCGGTCTTTTCATACTGGGCATAGGTATCAATGTCCTTTGTAACCGCGGTAACGGCAGGTCTCCATCCGGTAAAGGTATAACCCTCTCTGGTAGGGCTCTGAGGTAAAATAGCGTCCTCGCCGGAATTTACCTTCTGTACATACAGCACCGTATCGTCATAATCGATGAAACGAACGGTAAGCTGTGTCTGGGTGGAATCAATCTTCTCGTACTGTGCATATACCGTGGTATTTGCCTGAATATTGGTAATGGCAGGTCTCCATCCGGTAAAGGTATAACCCTCTCTGCTGGGGTCAACCGGTGCTTCCGCATCTCCGCCCGGCAATACCAGTGTGGTTTTCAGTACCGTATCATCCCAGTCTAAGAAAGTCACGGTATACTTCTTTGCATCCGGATCCTCTGCCTCATACTGCGCAGTTACCTGCAAATCCGCCTGCACACCGTGGTAATCGGGCACCCATCCGGTAAGAATATATCCTTCTCTTCCGGGAACCTCAGGCGGTACAGCATCCTGCCCTGCAGCTATTTCCTGTGTATCCAAAAGCGTTCCGTCCCAATCCCAGAACTGCACTTTATAAAAGAGCTCAATGGGCTTTGAGGTGGTCTTAATTCCGTTCTTTACTGCGTAAATATAAGCGTTACTGTCGTCCTCACAGTAGAAAGTCAATCCTGTTTTACTTGTGGTACCAGAAAAGGCATCCTGATCAATATAGGAAACACTTCCCGGCACTTCCATATACTGAATGGCACTGTCCATAAAGGAATCTACACTGATAGACCGGCAGGTGGAAGGCAGATATACCGCAAACAGGTGCGGTGTTTCCGCAAATGCCTTCTCCGGAATATCCGTTACGGAGGAACTCCTTAAGTCAACGGAGCTTACCTTGGTTCCCATAAATGCTTCATCCGCTATCTCGCTGACACCGGCAAGCTCTGAAGCATCCACGACACCGGTTTCACGACCGTCCAAGAATTCCACAATCTTCTGTTTGTTTCCATTGCCGTCTAACTGGTAGATAATGGAACGGTCACAGGAGAAATAAGGACTTCCCTGGAAATTCACATCGGAAAGACTGGTACATCCGGTAAACGGTCGCAGTCCCATGCTCGTCACGGTGGTCGGCATGTAAACTTCACTCAGGTTGGTACATCCCTCAAACGCATAGTCACCGACAGAGGTCGTGCCGTCCATCAGATATACTCCCGTCAGGTTGGTATTTCCTTTAAAGCTGCCTGCGTCAATGTTATTCAGGCTGTACGCCGTAATGGTCTTTGCCACACTGTCCTGAGGCTCTTTTGTCAAAAACAGACCGTCCTGAATGGATTCGATTCCTTCCGGCAGAACAATCTTCAGAGCGGAATTAATAATTGCCCACTCGTCATCGGTCATTGCCTCACGGTTGTTGCGGTAGTCATCCACCGCCTTCTTTGCCGCTTCCTCGTAATCCTTCGTCACATACGCATAATTGCCTGTGGTGTATTTGGTCTGGCTGCTGATTTCCGCAAAGGTAGGGTAATCAATCAGCTCGTTCTTGTCCGTATCCGGGTTATAGCATACCGCCAAGTTGGTAGGCCATCCGCTGTAATAAGTAATATAAGTTCTCTTCTGTGTACCGGTATTGATATTGCTGTTCTCGCTCATTGCATACTGGAACGGTGCACTGCTGTAGGAAATATCGCCGGTAAAGCACAATTTAGGCTCGGATGAAAGCGTCGGCTTCGGCTCCGTGCTCGCATCCTGTGTCTTAAACGCATCCCTTCCGATAGACATCACGTTGCAGGGACTGGTAAAGATAACGTTCTCCAACTGATAACATCCCTTGAAAGCCTCCTCCGCAATGGTGTTAATGGAGGAAGGAATGGTAATCTTTTTCAGATTATAATTGTCACGGAAAGTTCCGGAATCAATCTCTCTGATTTTGTAAGGTCCGATTGTTTTCGGCAGTTCCACATCCGTCATATTCTTATGGATATTGCTGTAAACAAGCTGGTCGGAAGAATTTACACGGTACACCGCCTTGACATCCGGATTGGACTCATCCGGCACTACCGTAATCTCGTACAAATCCTTGCCCAAATGGCTGAATGCAAAGTTATGCTTAGTCGCCGTCTGGTGAACCGGTGAATTCGGTTCGCCTTCCAAATAGAACTCTTCAGGAAGGCTTGCTTTGAAATCCTTAAAGGTAAATTCCGAACTGTCCGTAAAATCAATAATATTGTTTGAGGTTGAAATAAATTTCAAAGAGGTACAACCCTTGAACATGGAAACATCAAGCGGCTCATCCACTCCGTTGTGCTGGTTGGTAAAGGTTCTGGGGAATGTCAGCGACTGTAAATTTGCACAGTTTGCAAACACATTGTCACCTAACTGAACCAGACTTACGTTTTTACCGCTTCCGCACAAATCCAGATTTTCCATTGCATAACAGCCCGCAAACGCATAGTCGCCGATTGCGGTTACGGAAATGGGCACCGTAAATGACTGCAAAGCCTGACAGTTATAAAAAGCATAGGCGCCGATAACCGCCACACGGGAATACAAATCAAGGTCTACCGCAGTCATATTGATACAGTTTGCAAACGCATAGTTGCCGATGGTATCCAGACCGTTTCCGAGAATAATACTGTCCATACCGCTGCATCCGTAGAAAGCGTAATCACCGATACCGCTGAGCTTCTGTCCTACCGTCAGGGTTTTAATGTTACCCTGTCCGGCGAAAATACCCTTGGAACTGTCCGTAATGTCACCCTCAACGGTCCATGTACCTGCATCTGCGCCTTCACCGGCTTTCAGATACTGGTTACCGATATACCACACCTCAGCGTCCTGAATTCGCTGGACATCGGAAATTGTTGTCTTGGCATACACGGTATCACTGCCGGATACCGTACCGGTGGGATAATAAAACTGGTCAACATCCAATCCTTCCCATTTTGCCCTGTCCTCGTAATAGCAGGGGTAATATACCGTCCGGGTACGCTCTACCTGATCAATAATCTGGAGACCGGTTTCCTCATCCAGTACCGGATTGCCGAGACTGTCAAATCTGGGCACCGCGTCATAAATAATATTGCCGAGGTTGTCCCTAACCGGCTCCTCCACGGAATAAAACAGGAAGTTTCCTCTTTTACCTACTGCCACATAACCACTGGTGGTACCTAAGTTATCCGAATATTTCAGATACGCGTCCACCGTGTCCGGAATGGTCAGCGCACCGTTTTCCAGATAACCGCCGTTATATCCTAAAATAACCGCCACCTTGTTGTTGGAGCTGGCATTATTGGGACTCACATATGCGAACTGGTACTGTCCGTCACCGGTGGTGTAAATGGTCTCACTCTTTGCCACGGTGGGGATACTGCAGTTGCTGGAATCCACACTAACCTTCAGTCCGCTCGGCGCTGCCTGCAGACCATTGGTGGGAATCGCCGCCACAACAATGGCAGATATTAAGAACAGCGTTCCCAATGTCTTTCGTATTGTCTTTTTCATTCTTCTGTGCTTTTTTACAACAGATTTTGCCATTTTGCATTACTCCTTTTATCATTACGCGATTTTCTTGGCAACCACTACAAATCTTCCGTCCTTTTCCTGTGAATCACAGGTGGAAAGAGTCAGCAGTCTGTCTCCGTACTGTGCCGTAACACCGGTGTCATACAAAGACATTTCCGCCATTTCCTGCATGTAAGAATCAAATTCCTGTTCGCTGAGTGCATCGATGAACTGATAATACTTGAAAACAATGGTCTCCTCATCATACACCTTTGAGCGGAACACATACATCACCTGATAGGTTCCCTTTTCATAAATGGTATCAAACTGGATAATGGAATGATCTTCGCAGTAAGACTGCTTTTCGTATTTATCCAGCTTTCCAAACATCTGTCCGCTTCTCATGTGATGGCCGTACAAAATAAAGTTGGTGCTCGGTTTCAGCACATCACAATCCTTGTCCATAAAAATGGAACCGTTCTTGTCATACTCCTGATTCAGATTGTGTTCCAGATAATATTGGTTATCATCTGTCTGCATAACAGGGTAATCTATATTTGTATCGTCAATTTTGAGCCATCCGATTAGCTTTTTGTTCTTATTTAATAAATTTTTATATTCATCGAGGACTTCTTTCTGAATTGTGTCCCCATCCGTATAATGAATTACCGGCTCTTTGGGCTGTGACTGTACCGGAGGCTTATCCTTTAACTCGCTTAAGGCTTCGTAAGTAGTTCCGGTTCTGTAATTAAAATAAGAATAAACACCTACATATCCAAGGCACGTCACCGCTACAAGCCCGCAGAGGGCTATCAGCAATTTTCTCTTTTTTTCCTGCCTGCGCAGTTCCTGCCTGACAATGGCGTCCATTTCATCTTTCTTCGCCGGATCCGGCTTTTGATCCGCCTGTGCCTTTGCCTGCGCAGTACCTTGTGCACGCGCTGTTCCCTGTGTTCTCACCGGCTTCCCGGAAATACGCTTAATCTTTGCGGTCTGCTTTCCGTTCCCGCCTTTTTTGCCATCGTCCGCCTTTTTAATGGCATCCTCTAATTCATCCTCAAAGTCCTGCCCAAGCAGAGTCAGAAAATGATACTTGCCGCCATGCACCTCTTCTTTCAGCTTTTTCAATCCGCTCCGGTTCATGCCGCTCATACTCTTACGCAGGCCATCTATGATTTCTTTGTCATGGACGGCTCTGTTGTAATCCGCTTCCGTGCGGAACTGCCTTCCATCCACAATGTATATCTTCTGTGCCATATTCTGTTCCTATGTACCCACATTAAATTCTTCCACACTATCTCTATTTTACTATATGTCGGAATTAATGCAAGCACTTTTCAACATATAGTAGAAACATTGACATGCCACACCGCATACAATAAAGCATAAATAAAACTTTGGAGGCTTTATCATGAGCGATTTAACTGCTACCAACTGTGGCTGTTCTAACAATTCCTGCGGCTGCGGAAATAACGGAATCTTTGGAGGAAGCTGCATCTGGATTCTCCTGCTGTTGTTCTGCGGCTGCGGAAACGGCTGTGGCAACGGTATTCTCGGCGGCTGCGACAACAACGGCTGCGGAAATAACAACAGCTGCTGCGAATGGATTATCTGGATTATCCTGTTGTCCTGCTTCTGCGGTAACGGAAACAACAACGGCTGCGGAAACGGCTGCTGCTAATACTTTTTCATTAAAATAGGCTCCTGCGGGAGCCTATTCCCCATACATCCGTAAACGTCTGATTCATCAAAGGAGCTGCTATGGCACAAAACAGTCAGGAAAAAGTCATTGCATTTGACACCCTGTTTACCAACAACCACATCCGTATGTTAAAAGTTCTGCTGACCTATGTGGAACCTCCCAGACAGAGTGCGCTTGCCGTCTACATAAAGGTTTTGGAGTTACAGTATGCCCTGTCCTTTTACAAAAAGCACCCGACCGCTTTTTGTGCCGATTTTCCGCATGAGGACTCCTGTAACACTTCCAGACTGTGCGACGAACTGCTTCCGCTGTGCAGCCCTTCCGAGCAGGAAAAGGTAAACCGCGCCAAAAATATGGTTCAGAATTTTACCAATATGCAGGAAATGATGCAGATGATGCAAATGATGAAGGAGATTTTTCCGGAAGGCGCCGGAAACGGAGAAAATATGGGGGATATTCTGTCCGGACTGTCCGGCATGCCGGGCATGCCCGATTTATCCGGGTTTGATTTTTCCGGCATGGATTTATCACAGTTGTTTTAGGTACATCCTGTATCAGAATTGGAGGTTTATATGAGTGAAGATGCAAGACGTCCTGCGTGGATGGAGGACGAACTGGTAAAAGGAATCCCACAAAAGAAACTGGACTTTTTAGGCAGCATGTTCGCAGAAGGACATGGAAAGAATCAAAAGGAAATGATGATATTTCTCATGCCTATGATGAAAAAGGCAAAAGCGGAAAACCTGACATTTACTCCGCAGGAAATGAACGCCGCCATCGCCGCCATCAAAAAGCACAGTACCCCGGAGGAGATAAAGCAGATTGATAACATTTTAAAAAAAGGAAAACCTTCCCCCTGAACTCAGCCTGCAGATACAAAAAGATGTGCACTGCCCATTAAAATAGGAAACAATTCCCGCTTTTGGAGAATTGTTTCCCATTTTTGCTGTTTCATTTTGAAATCAGTGCTATATCAATCACTTATTTTACTACAATATTCACGATACGTCCGGGTACATAGATTTCTTTGACAACCGTACCGTTTAGCTTGTCGCCCAATGCTTCCTTTGCCATGGCAATGACGTTTTCTTTCGCCTCGTCCTTGGAAATCATAATGGCAGCTCTCATCTTACCGTTTACCTGAACACCGATTTCTACCGTGCTCTCCACCGTCTTTGCCTCGTCGAAATCAGGCCATGCGGTCTGATACAGACGTCCTTCAAAACCGGCTGTCTGCCACAGTTCCTCTGTGATATGAGGTGCCACCGGATTCAGCAGGGTAAGGAAGGTCTTGTACTCGCCCTTTGTCACTGCATTTTTCTTGTAGAACTCATTAATCAGGGACATCATGGCTGCGATTGCCGTGTTGTATTTCAGGTTCTCAAAGTCACTGCTTACCTTCTTGATGGTCTGGTGCATCTTTGTTTCCATATCTGCACTGTACTCATCTCCGTCCACCAGAATATCCTGTAATTTCCATACTCTCTCCAAGAATCTGCGGCAGCCCTTCACTCCATCCTCGCTCCATGCGGCACTCAAATCGAATGCACCGATAAACATTTCGTAGGTTCTGAGCGTATCTGCGCCGTAGTCTCTCACAATGTCATCCGGATTTACCACATTACCGCGGGATTTGGACATTTTTTCTCCGTTGGAGCCCAAAATCATTCCATGGCTGGTTCTCTTCTGGTAAGGTTCCGGACAGGGAACTACCTTCTGGTCGTACAGGAAACGGTGCCAGAAACGGGAGTACAAAAGATGCAGCGTAGTATGCTCCATACCGCCGTTATACCAGTCTACCGGCAGCCAGTACTCCAGCGCCTCTTTGCTTGCAAGCGCCTTGTCGTTGTGAGGGTCTGTGTAACGAAGGAAATACCAGGAAGAACCTGCCCACTGGGGCATGGTATCTGTTTCTCTCTTGGCGGGGCCTCCGCAGCAGGGACAGGTTGTATTTACCCAATCCGTCATGGCAGCAAGCGGTGACTCGCCGTTATCCGTAGGCATATAACTCTCCACGTCGGGAAGCTCTAACGGCAGTTCGCTCTCATCCAAAGGCACATAGCCGCACTTATCACAATGTACAATGGGAATAGGTTCTCCCCAGTAACGCTGTCTGGAGAATACCCAGTCACGCAGCTTGAAGTTGGTCTTGCGTGTACCGATTCCTTTTTCTTCCAGATAAGCGATAATTTTCTCCTTCGCCTCCGCTACGGACAGGCCGTTCAGGAACTCGGAATTTACCAAAGTTCCGGTTGCCACATCCGTATAAACGGCTTCCTGCACACTGACAGGACTTCCTGCAACCACCTCGATAATCGGCAGATTGAATTTCTTTGCAAAATCCCAGTCTCTCTCATCATGTGCCGGAACTGCCATGATGGCACCGGTACCGTAAGTCATCAGTACATAATCGGAAATCCATACCGGAATCTCTTTTCCGTTTACGGGATTGGTTGCCGTAATTCCCTCAAGAGGAACACCGGTCTTATCCTTTGCAAGCTCGGTACGCTCAAAGTCGGACTTTTTGGCAGCCATCTCTCTGTATGCCACGATAGCGTCCCAGTTTTTGATTTCATCCTTATATTTATCAATAATCGGATGCTCCGGGGAAACTACCATATAAGTTGCGCCAAACAGGGTGTCCGGTCTGGTCGTGTAAACTCTCAGCTTATCCTCTTTACCGGTGATGGCAAAATCCACCTCCGCCCCCTGGGACTTGCCAATCCAGTTTCTCTGGGAAACCTTGACACGCTCGATATAATCCACCGTATCCAGTCCGTCCAGCAGCTTCTGTGCGTAATCGGTAATCTTAAGCATCCACTGGCTCTTTACTTTACGGATAACCTCAGAACCGCAGCGCTCGCAGACACCGTTTACCACTTCCTCATTTGCAAGACCTACCTTGCAGGAAGTACACCAGTTAATGGGCATCTCTGTCTTATAGGCAAGACCTGCCTTGAACAGTTTTAAGAAAATCCACTGTGTCCATTTATAATAATCTGTATCCGTTGTGTTGATTTCTCTGTCCCAGTCGAAGGAATAACCAAGGGAATGTAACTGGTTCTTAAATCTTGCCACATTGTTTTTGGTTACAATCTTGGGATGAATATGATTTTTAATCGCATAGTTCTCCGTAGGCAGACCAAATGCGTCCCAACCCATAGGGTACAATACGTTATATCCCTGCATTCTGCGTTTACGCGCCACAATATCCAGTGCCGTGTAAGGTCTCGGATGTCCCACATGGAGTCCCTGACCGGAAGGATAAGGGAATTCTACCAGCGCATAATATTTCGGTTTGGAATAATCATCGGAAGTCTTAAATGCCTTCTCGTCATCCCACACCTTTTGCCATTTCTGTTCCACCTCATGGTGGTTGTAAGGTACAGACATGATGTTTCCTCCTGTTTTAAAAAAAATACAGCCCTTTCGTTTGCTAGAGACGAAAGGGCTTTTATTCCGTGGTACCACTCTATTTCACACAGTCTTAAATCCACCGCGTGCACTTTACTATCGATAACGGGATACTCCGCTTCACGCTACCCACGCCAATGCGCTTCCCGTGAAGAACTCCGAGGTGAGTTGGGAATGTTGCGTTGCTGCCTCGCACCATACGGCAGTTCTCTGAAAACATGGCATTCTTACTATTCCTCTTCAACGTCTTGTCTTTTGAAACTACCGTACATTTTAGCCTGTTTTGGGCAGGCTGTCAAGCACTAGCACAATTATTCGTCCAGATTGTTTTCCGCAACTTTAGCTGCTCTCGCCGCCACTTCCTTCTCCTGTACATCGGAGGGTGTCTGCTCATATCTGGAAAACTCATAAGAATAATCTCCGCGTCCGCCTGTCAGGGAGCGCAAGTCCGTGCAATACCCAAACAGACCGCTCATGGGAATGTCCGCTTCAATTACCTGTTTTCCGCCCGGAACGGGGTTCATGCCTAAAATACGTCCCCTGCGCTTATTCAAATCCCCCATAATATCTCCGGTATAGGAATCCGGCACCGTAACCTTCAAGGACATAATCGGCTCCAAAAGAACCGGTCCCGCTTCCATCACACCTTTTTTGAACGCCTGTGCAGCCGCCGTCTTGAATGCCATCTCCGAGGAATCCACCGGATGATAGGAACCGTCGTAAAGCACGGCTTTGATTCCCACTACCGGATAAGCTGCCAGCGGTCCTCTGCCCACAGAATCCTGAATTCCCTTTTCCACAGCCGGGAAAAAGTTTTTCGGAACCGCACCGCCGATAACCTCCGTCTCAAACACATACGGCTTCCCCAAATCACCGGACGGTGAAAAACGCATTTTTACATGACCGTACTGACCGTGTCCGCCGGACTGCTTCTTATATTTATATTCCACATCCGACTGCTTTTTAATGGTTTCCTTGTAGGCAATCTTCGGCTTGGTGAGTTCGATTTCCACCTTGTACTCGTTGAGCAGCCTGCTTGCCACAATTTCCAAATGCTGGTCTCCCATTCCGTAAATAAGCATCTGGTGATTCTCCGCATCATTCACTACCCGGATGGTCAAATCCTCATGCGTCATCTTCTGCAGTGCCTGTGAAATCTTATCCACATCCGCCTTGTTCTTGGGCTTGTAGCGCATATAGGTATACGGCGTGGATATTTCAAATTTACCGAATTTGATAGTGGTTGCCTTGGTGGAAAGGCTGTTTCCGGTTCTTGCCGCCGTCAGCTTGGCAAGTGCGCCGATGTCTCCTGCGTGGAGTTCGGAAACCTCCACCGGTTTGTTTCCCTGCAGCACATACAGCTTTCCGATTTTCTCCTCAATGTCCCTGTCTACGTTGTAAAGCATATCGTCCGTTTTCAGTACGCCGGAATTTACTTTAATTAAAGAATACTTTCCGATAAACGGGTCAACAATCGTTTTCCAGATATAAGCGGATTTCGCCTTGGAGAAATCATAATCCGCATGGTAAATTTCATTGGTTTTCAGGTTGATTCCGGCAACCTCTCTATTCTCCGGACTGGGCAGGTATTTGATAATATCATCAAGCAGTGTGTAAATGCCCTGACACAGCGTATTGGATCCCATGGTCATGGGGAAAATACTGCAATCGCACACGTTGGTTCTGAGCGCCGCACGGATTTCGGCTTCCGAGAAAGTCTCCCCGCCGAGGTATCTCTCTAAAAATTCCTCGCTGGTTTCCGCCACTGCCTCCATTAAGGTGTCCCGGCATATCTGCAGGTTTGCCTTGTTATATTCCGGTATTTCACAGGGCACTACTTCTTTTCCCTCCCAGCGGTTTCCGGTCTCTGCAATGACATTTACATATCCCACAAATTTTTCGTTTTCACGGATGGGCAGATGAAACGGCGCCATCTTCTTTCCGTATGTATTCGTCATGTCCTCCACGACCTGACGGAAGGATGCGTTATCCACATCCATATTGGTTACATATACAATTCTGGGCAGTTTATACTTTTCGCAGAGCTCCCATGCCTTCTGCGTGCCCACCTCAATACCGGACTTGCCGTTCACAACAATAATCGCTGCTCCCGCCGCACTGACGGCTTCCTCCACTTCCCCTACGAAATCGAAATAACCGGGGGTATCAATCACATTAATTTTATAGCCTTCCCACTCTATCGGGATAACAGATGAACTTATGGAAAACTGCCGTTTCTGCTCTTCCTTGCTGTAATCACTCAGGGTATTGCCGTCCGATACTTTGCCCATTCTGGATGTAATTCCGGACAGATATGCCATGGCTTCCACCAAACTGGTCTTGCCGCTTCCGCCATGTCCCAATAATACCACGTTACGAATTTTGTCGGTTGTGTAAATATTCATAAGCCATCCTCCGTTTTCAGTTGTTTTGGGTATTTTGCTCATTAATTAATTGTCATTTCTAACCCTATGCACATATTTTACTAAATATTCTCTCTTTTTACAAGCAAATATTGACATTTTATCCAATATTGACAAAATGGAATTTTTTTTCAATTTTTCAACCATTATATGGCAAAATAGTCCTACCTGTGATAAAATATTTGTGTCTACATTTTGCCGATAGATATATTCTATCGTTTAAGGTTAAATCTCGAAGAAAGGAATTTGACAAAAGGTAAAACAGCATGGAATACAACGAGAATTTATTCAAAGAAATGGCAAACAAAAAAGTAAAAATTGTCTGGCTGGTTTTCAACCTGCTACTGACCGCATCTTATGGCGCTGACGTCCAGACCGGCGTACATACCATGCAGTATTATATGATTTTTCTGCTGCTCTGCTGGATTCCGTTTATTGTCGGACAGATTTTTCTGTGGGTTCAGGGAAAGGCTTGTACCGCCTACCGATATGTCCTCGCCATAGGTTACGGAATCTTCTATACTTATGTAATATGCACGACAGAATCTCCCATCGCATTTATTTACATACTGCCCTTGGCAAGCCTTCTTGTCCTATATAAAAACAGGAACTTCATGATTGGCTGCGGCATTGTAAGTACCATATGCGTCATTATCAACTGGGTATACAAAATGTCCCTCGGAATGAACTCCGCCGCAGACCAGAAAACTTACCAGCTCCAGTTTTCCTGCGTCATTCTCTGCTATATCTGCTATGTTGTATCCATCAATCACTTAAACCGCTCCGACGGTGCCCTGACAGACTCTATCAAGGCAAACTTAAACCGCGTCATCACAACGGTACAGCAGGTAAAAGGCGCCAGCAATGCCGTTGTGGACGGTGTCACCGTTGTGCGTGAGCTTTCCGATGAAAATAAGCAGGGAGCACATTCCGTAGTAAATAAAATGGCGGATTTGTCCCATAATAACGAACTGCTCTACGACAAAGCGCTGTCCTCCATGGATATGACGACCGACATAACCGGACAGACCCAGAACGTGGCAGCTTTGATTGAACAGATTGCCGCTTTAATCGAAAAAACAATAAACCATGCCCAGACAAGTTCCACCGAACTGGGCGAGGTCGTGGAAAATACGAACAGTATTGCCGAGCTTTCCGGCGAGGTCGAGAATGTATTAAAAGAATTTGACAGAGAATTTGCCATGGTAAAAGAAGAAACCGGCACCATCGAGGGAATCACTTTCCAGACAAACCTTTTGGCACTGAATGCTTCCATCGAGGCGGCAAGAGCCGGTGCGGCGGGCAAGGGATTCGCTGTGGTAGCGGAACAAATACGGAATTTAAGTACCGGTACCCAAAATTCCTCCAGTCAGATTATGACCGCATTAAACTCCCTCGGAGAAACTTCCGCCAAAATGACACAGGCAATCCTAAAGACACTGGAGCTCATCCAGCTCACCATGGAAAAGGTGTCGCAGATAAATACCAGTGTCTCCAGCATCAGCAAGGATTCACAGCTTTTGGGCAGCAACATTAAAATCATCGATTCTGCCGTGAAGAACGTGGAAAGTTCCAACCAGCAGCTGGTGTCCAACATGCGCCAGATTTGCGACGCCATGCAGGATATGACCGACTGCATCAGTGTCTCCGATGAAACTACCAAAACCATGCTCAGCAAATATGCCGAGACCGCAACCAATGTCAGCCGTATTGAAACCGTTGTAAACAAGCTGATGATAGAATTGGGTGCCGACGGATTTATGGGAGTTCAGGATATTCTTTCCGGAATGAAAACAGAGCTCTTTGTTCCCGGCAGTACCCCTCAGGGCACTCAGGATTGGAAGGGGGAAATTCTTGAAAGAAAAGAAAACGAACTGATTATCCGACTGGATACTCCGCTTCCGGATCTTACCTCCAAAGCGAAAGTATCCGGCTATCAGTTGCGTATTGTAGTAAAAAATGTACTTTATAACTGGGATAATATCAAATGGACTCCGGCTAAGGGCTATGACAGCCGGTGTATTTCCATCAAAATCGACAGCAATCCTACGATTATGAACCGACGGAAATACCCCAGAATGCCTATCTCCTACTCTTGCGAGATTACCTTTACCGGAAACGGAGCAAAATATAACGGACGCACCGTAAATATCAGCGCCAACAGTTTTGCCTTTTCCGCCAGGGATAAAGCCTTCGCAGACTGCCGTGAAGAAAACGTAAGCATATCCGTTTCCGGATTTGAGTTTTTACAAAATCATCCTCTGAACGGATGTATTATCCGAAGCACGGATAATGAAGGTGAATACATTGTCGGCTGCCGTATGGATGAGGATGACATCGCCATTCGCGACTATGTGAAGGAGAACTACAAGGAGTAAATAAATACTCCTTGCGTAAATGAATACACTTTGCGTAATTAATACTCCTCCGCCATATCGATTTCTTCCTGCTCCGCTTCCACCGTATCATGCGCATACGGAGTATGACGCAGATAAATAAACCAATAACCAAGTCCTACAATGCCTGCTCCTCCCACGATATTTCCAAGCGTGATGGGGAGCAGGCTTTTCCATAGGAAATTGCCCCAGGTAAGTCCTTCCGCAATCAGTCCATACTCCGCCTGTGTAAGCAAAGCAGACACACCAAAATACATATCCGCAATACTGTGTTCAAATCCGCACAACACAAAAAGCATTACCGGCCAGAAACTGGTAAGCAGCTTGCCCGATACCCTCTTTGCGGCAAAAGACATCCAAACTGCGATACATACAAGAATATTACATAAAATGCCTCGTACAAACGCCTCCGTCACCGACAAATCCGTTCTCACTTTTCCGGCATTGACAATGGACTGTGCCAGTGCCCCGCCAAACAAATCCGGGGTGTGTCCGTACACAACAAGGAGTGCGACGAAAGCAGCTCCAAGGAAATTTCCGATATATACAAAGAGCCAGTTTTTCAACATTTTCCAGACACTGACCTTGCCTTCCATCACTGCAATGATAATCAGATTATTTCCGGTGAACAGTTCGCTTCCGGCAACCAGTACCATAGCCATTCCTGCCGGAAATACGCAGGCACCCACCAGTTTAGCAACCGAGGCTGCTGCAATGGTGCTGGACGCTGTCGTGGATGCGATTCCCGCAAATCCGATAAACATTCCTGCAAAAAATCCAAGCAAAACCATCTTAATAATCGATAAATGAGATTTGTGTACACCGACTTCCACATAATTTCTGGCAATTTCTAAAGGTGAGTGCATTTTTTGTCTCCTTTTTTAATCTATTTTTGCGTTCTGTTGCTATCTTACCATACTCCCATAAAAAACTCTATAAAAATATGCAACGCCCTTGACTTTCGCGCGTTAAATTGATATAGTGAATGAAAAGAAACGGATTGGAAGGAGAATCGGTTATGTCAGCAAATAATACCTATGGTTTTATCGGTTTAGGTCTTATAGGAGGTTCCATTGCAAGAGCGATTCGGGAGAAAATACCCGCAGCCCGCATTATTGCATATGATGTCAATCAGGACACCCTTGCCGCTGCGAAAAACTCCGGTGTTGCAGACGTTACCACCACTTCCATTGATGATAGCTTTGCCGGGTGCGACTACCTGTTTCTCTGTGCTCCCGTACAGAAAAACGACGAAAATCTGAAAGCCGTAAAGGCCGTAATTTCCCCAGACTGCCTCCTTACAGACGTGGGAAGTGTCAAGGCTTCCATTCACCATGCCGTTAAGGAAGCCGGTCTGTCCGCCCAGTTTATCGGCGGACATCCCATGGCAGGCAGCGAACGTGTCGGCTTTCTCAATTCCAAGGCTCTTCTTTTAGAAAACGTATACTACATTATCACTCCTACCGAAGAGGTCGCCGGGGAAAAAATCACCCAATACAAAGAGCTGGTTCAGCAGTTGGGCGCCATCCCTCTCATTCTGTCCCCCGAACAGCAGGATTATGTGGCTGCCGCAGTCAGTCATCTCCCCCATGTTATCGCTGCTTCTCTGGTAAATTTGGTACGGGACAGTGATTCCCAAGACGGTGTCATGAAAATGATTGCTGCAGGAGGTTTTAAGGACATTACTCGAATTGCCTCCTCCTCTCCCGTTATGTGGCAGCAGATTTGCCTCACCAACACAGAGAATATTTCTGAACTGCTGGGTGTATACATTGATTCCCTTACCCGCATTAAGGCTTCTTTGGATGCACAGGACGCCGCCGCACTGTACAGTCTGTTTGATACAGCGCGCATTTACAGGGATTCCTTCACCGACGCCTCCAGCGGACCTATCAAGAAGAATTTCACTATCAGCATAGATATAGCAGACAAGGCGGGTGCCCTCTCTGCTATCGTGGATTTGCTTGCCAAAAATGACATCAGTATTAAAAATATCGGAATCTCCCACAACAGGGAATTTGAAAGCGGTACCGTGTGCATGGAATTTTATAATGAGGAGTCTGTGGAGAAAGCGCGCGGACTACTTGCTGCTTACTATGCAGTTTCATAGCTTTTCATCCAAACATTTTTCACTTTCCTAAGTTTCTATCAAAAGGCAGGCTACCTCCTGCACCTATAACACGCAAACAAAAACCGCAAACCTCATTCTCTTTCAAAAACAGGTTCACGGTTTTCTTTTTTTCTTATTCTTAAAATGTCTGCAAATCTTCTCAACCAGCACGCAGAGCAGCAATCCGAAAATTCCGCCGCAGGTGTCCAGACACACATCCGCAAAACAGCCATACCGTCCGGGCACGAAAAGCTGGTGAAATTCGTCTGCCGCCGCGGAAAGAAACACCCACAAAACGACGAGCAGATACAGCTTCCGGTCACGTTTTTTCCACGGGCGCCACACTCCGTACACCAGAATTCCCATACAGGTATATTCCGAAAAATGCGCCATCTTCCGAATCGGGTGTTCAAAATAAGCCGCCAATTCCTCCTGAAACATTTCCGTCCAGTGACTGCCGGAAATAGCGTCCATAAATTCCACGCATTTTTCAGAAATCATATGGCTTAAGCTGCCCGACTGCTCTCCGTCCTGACCGGAAAAGGCAAAAATCAGAAGATACAAAAGTCCAAGCAAAACCGCCGATATGACCGTAATCAGCCATTTAGTTTTCCTATGTCCGAACTGGCTTAAGTTTCTTTTGGCACTCATTTATCGTTCACAGTCTGGTACACTCCGATTCTGAAAGCGTCCACTTCCGGCATACCAACAAAGGAAGCTCCGTAGAAAAACGTGTTATCCTTCATTTCAATTCGTACAATCTGAAGGAATGCGTGAATCACTTCCTTGGTCCAGATGGTCAGGTAAGACTCATACACCGCACCGATAGAAAGTGCTTCCTTACAGGAAAAACCAACGCCACTCTTCGATACATCAATAATATCAATCACTGCATCATCCTGTCCGGACTCATCCAACCGCTTCACAATCAGGTGGGACTGCAATTCTGTTCTCTTGTTCTTTCTTCTCTCTTCCATGGTAACACCCCATTTCTGCGATTATGCCAAACCGCACTCTTTCGCCTATTATACCATTATCTCCGTGTTCCCACAAGGATAACTTCCCTGCATTTTACATATGTTCTGCCATACGTTTCACAAGTATTTGCATTTCCCTGCGACCACTCTTATTTCTGAAAATCCGCAATGAACATGGCATCTCCAAAGCTGAAAAAGCGGTACTTTTCCTTAATTGCTTCCTCATAAGCCGCCAGCACATGCTCTCTTCCCGCCAAAGCGGACACAAGCATTACCAATGTAGACTCCGGCAAATGGAAATTGGTAATCAGAGCGTCTAAAACCTTGAACCGATACCCCGGATAAATAAAGATTTCCGTGTTATCGCATCCCTCCTGCACCACGCCGTTTTCGTCCGCCGCACTCTCTATGGTACGGCAGCTTGTGGTTCCCACACAGATAATTCTGCCTCCTTTTTGTTTGGTGCGGTTTATTTTATCCGCCGCCTCTTTTGTCACCTGATAATATTCCGAGTGCATATGGTGCTCCAGTACATTGTCCTCCTTCACCGGACGGAACGTACCAAGACCCACATGAAGCGTTACATATGCAATTTCCACGCCTTTTTCTTCAATCCGGTGCAAAAGCTCCTGCGTGAAATGCAGTCCTGCCGTCGGTGCGGCAGCGGAGCCTTCATACTTTGCATAAACGGTCTGATAACGGTTCTTATCCTTTAATTTATGCGTTATGTACGGCGGCAGCGGCATTTCGCCCAGCTTGTCCAGAACTTCCTCAAAAATGCCTTCATATTCAAAATGAATCAGGCGGTTGCCCTCCTCCACGGTTTCCAGAACTTCCGCGTGAAGCAGGCCGTTTCCGAACACCAGCCTTGTGCCCGGTCTGCATTTTTTGCCGGGTTTGACAAGGGTCTCCCACACATCGCCCTCTCTTCGTTTCAAAAGAAGGACTTCCACATGGGCGCCGGTTCCTTCCCTCTCACCCAAAAGACGCGCCGGAATGACCTTGGTATTGTTTAACACAAGGCAGTCCCCCGGATTTAAGTAATCCACAATCTCCTTAAAAATATGGTGGGAAACCTGCCCTGTATGCTTATCAAGCATCAGGAGTCTGGAGGAGGAACGGTCCTCCAGAGGGTCCTGCGCAATCAGTTCCTGCGGTAAATCAAAATAGAAATCGGATTTTTTTAATGTTTCAGCCATCACAGGCTCGCTCCTTCCACAAAGGCTCTGTAACCACGATACGTCTCATAAATATCTGCCTTGCTCGTAGCTTCCCATGGTGCGTGCATATTTAACACTGCCACACCGCTGTCAATGACATTCATGCCGTACAGCGCCAGAATATAGGCAATGGTTCCGCCGCCGCCCAAATCCACCTTTCCAAGCTCTGCCGTCTGAAAATGAACGGATTCCTTGTCAAAGATTCCGCGAATGTGAGCCATATACTCAGCGTTAGCGTCATTGGAGCCGGATTTTCCGCGGGCGCCGGTAAACTTGTTGAATACCATTCCCCTTCCGAGATATGCCACATTCTTTTTATCAAAACTTGCCGCATAGGTCGGGTCATACGCACTGCTCACGTCCGAAGAAAGCATACAGCTGTGAGCCAGACATCTTCTCACATTCAGCTCGCTGTACTCTCCGCAAAGATTCATCACCTCTGCTACTGCATTCTCAAAGAAATGGGACTGCATGCCGGTGGCTCCCACAGAACCAATCTCCTCCTTATCCACCAGAATACAGCACATGGTACGGTCTGTTTTCTTGGTATCTAACATCGCTTTCAGGGAAGTAAAGGCACATACTCTGTCATCCTGTCCGTAAGCAAGAATCATACTTCTGTCAAATCCTGCTTCCCTCGCCTTTCCTGCGGGTACCACTTCCAGTTCTGCGGAAATGAAATCCTCCTCGTCCATATCGTAGGTTTCTTTCAGGATAGAAAGCACGCCCTGCTTTACTGCGTCCTTGCCGGCACTCTTCTCTTCCTCTTTTTTTCCGGATTCCTTTTTCTCATCCATAAGAATCGGCTTGTTTCCGATAATAATGTCCAGCGCCTCTCCCTCAATCACCTTTGCCGCTTTTTTCTCAAGCTGCTCCTGTGCCAAGTGAATCAGCAAATCCGAAACGAAAAATACCGGATCGTCCTCGTTTTCACCCACATTGATTTCCACGGTAGTTCCGTCTTTTTTTACAACCACACCGTGAATTGCCAGAGGAATCGTCACCCACTGGTATTTCTTGACACCACCGTAGTAGTGTGTGTCAAGATAGGCGAATCCGCCGTCCTCGTACAAAGGATTCTGTTTTACATCCATACGGGGGCTGTCAATATGGGCACCTAAAATATTCATGCCCTCCGCCATGGGTTTTTCCCCAATCTGGAACATAACAATGGACTTGTTCATCCATACGCTGTATACCTTATCGCCCTTTTTCAGTGTCGCGCCGGATTTTATCAGGCTTTCCAGTTCCACATAGCCTTGTGCCTCAACGGTATTTACAATGGTGTCAATGCACTCTCTCTCCGTCTTGCCGTTGTCTAAAAACTCTCTGTATTCCTGACTCAGTTTCTCCAGCTTTTTCAGATGTTTTGCATCATAGGTTTCCCACACATTTTTGTTTTCCATATTTGCCTCCGTTTTGAAATAGTATCATTTCCGAAGTATTTTTACTGTCTTAACTCAATACCCATCTGCTCTAATCCGTTCAGGATTTTCTTCATTGCAGCAGAAATATCATTCTCCTCCAATGTTCTGTCCTGTGCCCGGAAGGTAATGGAATAAGCCACAGACTTATAGCCGCTCTTAATCTGGCTTCCCTCGTAAATATCAAACAACTGATAGGACTCTAAAATCTTGCCTGCGCGCTGTTCAATCAGATGCTCAATCTGTCCCACCAGAATGTCCTTAGGAACAACCATACTGATATCACGGCTGACAGCGGGGAATTTTGCAATTCCTGTATATTTTCTGTCATAAGTGGTGAAAGGAATCACGCTCGGCATATCCAAAACCGCAACATATGCCTTGGTTCCGATTCCGTAATTATCCAATACCTCAGGGTGTACCTCTCCCAAGTAACCGATGGTCTGACCTTCGTATTTTACCTGAGCCTGACGTCCGGGATGCAGGAAATTCTTGCCGGCATTGGGGTCATACTCCTTCTTTGCCTTCATTCCCACCGCTTCCAGGAATTCCTCAATAACACCCTTTAAGGTAAAGAAATCACCGTCTCCGTAAAAGCCCAGGGTGAACTGCATTCTTTCATCGGGAAGCTCCGTAACAGGCAGAGCCTTCGGCAGATAAACATTGCCAAGCTCATACAGTTTTACATTTTTGTTTCTGCGGTTATAGTTGGTTGCAAGGCTGGTCAACATTCCGTTTAAGGAAGTCGTTCTCATAACGGAGAAATCCTCTCCCAAAGGATTGGAGATGGTGACGGTGTTGCGGAGAGTATCGTCTGCATCAAGAAGCAGCTTGTCGAATACCTTGGGGCTTTCAAAAGAATACGTCATTCCCTGTGAAAATCCGCAATACTCTGCAATATCTCTTGCTTTCTCTTCAATTCTCATCTTGTAGGACAGCTTACCTGCGGTAGCCTCACCGCTGGGAAGCGTGGTAGGAATCTTGTCATAGCCGTAAAATCTTGCCACTTCCTCCGCAATGTCCGCATTGCCTACCAAATCCTGACGGAAGGAAGGAATCACCAGTTCCTCTGCCTGTGCGTCATACTCCAGTTCCTCCTGCTTGAAAATGCGAAGCATTTCTTCCACAGATACGGAGGTACCAAGTAACTGATTGATTCTGTCCGGCTGGAATTTAATCCGGCGTAACGGTGCCAAAGGAGTTTTCACATCCACCATACCACCGACAACCTCACCGCATTCTAACTCTTCAATAAGCTGGCAGGCACGGTTGATAGCGTCCTCTGCGTTTCTGGGATCCAGACCTTTCTCGAACTTACCTGAAGCATCGGTACGAAGACCTACACGCTTTGCGGATTTACGGATATTGGGTCCGTTAAAGGTAGCAGCCTCGAAGAGAACAGTCTTGACGTCATCCGTAATCTTGGAATTTTCACCGCCCATAATTCCGGCAATGCCAATCTCTTTTTCTGCATCGCAAATCATCAGCACTTCCTTATCCATCTTGCGCATCTGACCGTCCAGTGTCTGGAACTCGTCACCGTCCTTGGCACGGCGTACCACAATCTTGTGTCCTGCCACGGTGTCCAAATCATATGCGTGCATGGGCTGACCGTACTCTTCCATCACATAGTTGGTAATGTCTACCAGATTGTTAATCGGCCGGATTCCGCTGGCTGCCAGTCTTCTCTGCATCCACTTGGGGGAAGGACCGATTTTAATATTTTTCACTACTCTTGCGCAGTATCTGCTGCACAAGTCTGTGTCCTGAACTTCTACGCTGATATAGTCATTTACATCCTCGCTGTTACCGGTCTTTGTCACCACGGGAGGCAGAAAAGGCTTGCGGAAAGTAGCCGCTGCTTCTCTCGCAATACCGATAATGCTGTAGCAGTCCACACGGTTGCTTGTGATTTCATACTCAAATACGGTGTCATGCAGACCGAGAAGCTCCACTGCATCCGCACCAACCTGTGCGTCCTCTTCAAAAATGTAGATTCCTTCTTCCGGTGCTTCCGGGTACATATCACGGCTGGAACCAAGCTCCTCCACGGAACACATCATACCGTTGGAAGGAATTCCGCGCAGTTTTCCTGCCTTGATTTTAATGCCGTCCTCAGGAAGAGGGCCGCCGTCGTGGCCGCCTGCCACTTTTCCGCCGTCCAAAACAACGGGAACCTTGTCGCCTTCTTTTACATTATGGGCACCGGTTACAATCTGGATAGTCTCCGTTCCGATATTAACCTGACAGACAATCAGTTTATCCGCATCCGGATGTTTTTCAATGGACATAATCTGTCCCACTACGATTTTCTCCAGATTCTTGTCTCTTCTCTCGTAACCCTCTACCTTTGTTCCGCTCAGGGTCATTGCATCACGATATTCCTGATCCGTGCACTCTAAATCCGGCACATATGCTTTAATCCATGATAATGCTGTATTCATATTCTTATTCCCTTTCTCTCTATTATTCTCTATTTTTCAGATTCTATCAGATTCCATCTTATACAGTCTGTTATTCTTAAAATTGTTTCAGGAAACGAATATCGTTTTCGTACAGCAGACGCATATCATCAATCTCATATTTTAACAGGGCAATTCTCTCCAGACCCACACCGAACGCAAATCCGGTATACTCATTGGGGTCAATCTTGCTCATCTCTAGTACGTGGGGATGAACCATACCGCAGCCGAGAATCTCAATCCAGCCCTCACCCTTACAGAAACGGCAGCCCTTACCGCCGCACTTAAAGCACGTAACATCCATCTCTGCGCTGGGCTCTGTGAACGGGAAATGATGAGGTCTGAATTTTACCTTGGTATCCTCTCCGAACAGTTCCTTTGCAAACAGCGCAAGCGTTCCCTTCAAATCTGCGAAAGTGATATTCTTGTCGATTACAAGACCTTCTACCTGATGGAAGGAAGGGGAATGGGTTGCATCCACCTCGTCGGCACGGAACACGCGGCCGGGAGCAATCATACGGATGGGCAGCTTTCCTTTTTCCATCTCATGAACCTGTACACCGGAGGTCTGGGTTCTTAAAAGGATGTCTCCGTTGACATAAAAGGTATCCTGTTCGTCCTTTGCCGGATGGTCTGCCGGAATATTCAATGCCTCGAAATTGTAATAATCTCTCTCCACTTCCGGGCCTTCCACCACCTCATATCCCATGCCGATAAAGATACGCTCCACTTCCTCCAAAGCAATGGTGTTGGGGTGTCTGTGTCCGATTTCTGCCTTTTTGGCGGGCAGTGTCACATCGATAACTTCCGCTTTCATCTTTGCCTCGCGGACTGCACGCTCCATTTTTGTCTTGGATTCTTCCAATACCTTTTCGATTTCCGCTCTGGTTTCATTTACCCACTGTCCTACCTTGGGTCTGTCCTCAGGCGCAACATCCTTCATGGACTTCAAAACACCGGTAAGCTCACCTTTTTTTCCAAGGATACTTACTCTGATTTCGTTGAGTTTTTCGGTTGTGTCACAGCTTTTAATCTGTGCCAGGGCATGCTCCCTGATTTGGTCTAATTTGGCTTTCATGCTTTTCCTCTTTCTGCGCAGCTTACTTCCTGAGTGATATTTGTGATTGCCGCGCCGACACAAATATCTTACACGCAAAAAATCCCTTGCAGCATAACTGCAAGGGACGAATATTCCGCGGTACCACCCTGATTCCTAAAAAGGCTCTCTGGCGCATAACGGGCGCAACCCGGCTTGGATTACTGGTAAAAACGTTCCTCCAAGCAGCTCCGGTAGGAAATTCAAGCAACTGTCCGAACTTAAGGAAACTTTCAGCCGGTGGTCTCCTCTCTCTGCAAGAAAACAATGCTCTACTGTGTACCTTCATTGCTTTTTATCGTTTACTGCCTTATATTGTAGAGGCTTCCCGGTCAAATGTCAATACCCGCTTACCTCTTTTTTCTTCCAAAAAGAACACGGTTCACCGGTCTGAAATACCGGTTCAGGTAAGCGCCGACCATAATAATGTACATACAGAAATACATCCACACCATAATGATAACAATAATGGACAGACTGCCGTAAATCGAGTACGAACCGGAGGTGTCCACATACAGGGAAAAGCCCCATGAGAAAATACTCCAGACCACCGCCGCAAAAGTGGCTCCCGGCACCTGTTCCCCGAAATGCAGACGCTTGTTGGGTACATAGGCATATATGGCGCTGAACAGCAAAGTAAGCACTCCCCAGATAAACAGGAAGCGGAAGTGCATGACAAAAGAAACCACATATTCAAGCTGCGGGATTCTATGCAGCGCCAAATTAACCAACTGATTACCGAATACCATAATAAACAAAGATAAAATGACAACCACAAGCATAATCAGTGTATAAAAGGAAGCGATGAGACGAACCAGAAGATAATTACGGTTTTCGTCCACATCATAAATGGCATTCAGTCCACGCATCAGCGCCAAAACGCCCTTTGCCGCCGACCATATGGTGGCGAGCACCGCTATGGACATAATCCCGGCTGACTTATCGTACACCTCCGCAATCAGACTCTCCACCACCGGGTCCAGCATATCCGGTGTCAAATCTGTCACCGCCGTCACTAAATTTTCCTCCGTCAACGGAGTGTACGGAATCACGGTACAAATCACAATCAGCATGGGAACAAGGGACAAAAACAGGAAAAATGCGGTACTTGCTGCATGTGCACTGATATTCTGTTTTTTCATCTGTGCGGAAAAATCACACATTATAATATAGAGTTTCCGAAACACCGCCCTCTTCCTTTCCATGATTGGTATGTATTAATATAATTTGCGTATGACACATCCGTTATAAAAAAACAACAGGATAGACTCCGATTCATAACCATTCTCAGCCATCTGCTTTGCCGCATTCTGGCTCATTCCGACACCGTGACCGAAGCCGCCGCCCGATAAAGTATATCCTACCACATTTTCCTTCTCTTTGCCAACAGTCAAAACAAAAAATCCGCTGGGCAGAATCGTCGGCATATCCACCTTACTGCCGTCCTGCCGAACCACCTTGCTTTTCCCGTCATCCAGCACATAGCGGATATTATGCTCCGATATAACTTTGTAGGTATTTTTCTCTGTCACAATCACCAGTTCATCCGCCACACCGCCGACGCCGCGCTTTGCGATATACATATCTTTGATTTGCGTAAAAGCCACCGGTTCTTTTGCGACAAACTCGTCACCGTCCAAGGTAAGCACCAGTTTTTCATTGGCGTGATACCGTTTTTGAATTGTTTCATTCATGACATTCACGTCAATTTCAGGCACCTGATAACTCCACCGGTACCAGTTTTCCGACACCTCAAAATCGTCTGCATTTTTTGACGTAATAAATTCTTTAAATTTTTCCTCGTCCTTTAATTCCTCGCCCAGTGTATCCGCCTGCGCTGCGGCAGATGTTACCATAATATCTGCATTCTCCTGATTGCCCACGATGGCACTGCTCATTGCCGTCATCTCACTGTGGCTGACGGAGCGTGCACTCAGATAATCTATCTGCTCCGCCTCCTTTGTTTTCCACACACGGGTGTCGCTTCCCACTCCGCAGGACGTGGAATAATAGTAGGTTCCCGCCAGTTCTCCCTCCTGCGTATACAAAAGTTCCCCGTAAGTCTCCTTCACGGCGGTGGTGGCACTCTCCTGCTCCGTAATATTATTGTAGACCTGATAGGAGGTGCTGTCATCTACATGAGCGCCGTACTGCGGATAGCCCGCCTTCATCATATGTCCGTAGGCATAAGTTCTGGCACAGATTGCCTGCGCCTTCAATGCCTCCCCCGGATACGACGCCGGCATCTCACTGGGCACAACACTGTAGAGATATTCCTCCAGCGGCAGCTCGTTCACCACCGCCAGTTTTCCTTCCGTCTGCAGAATCTCCAGTTTTCCCCTGTATGCCGGGGTTCCCTGACTGCGGTTTACATTTTTAAGTAATATCTTTCCGGTCAGCACATTCGGTGTCAATACCACCCTGTTTCCGCTAAAATAAGGACTGTCCGGAGTAATCACTATCTCTTCCCCCGCCCCGTGCACCTCTTCCGACGCCTGTTCCGAATCTCCGTACCGAATGGTAAAATCCGTGTCCGATGATACGACAACCTGCTCATGCAACAGGGCACCAAAATCTGCCGTTTTCAAAAGAACCCGGATTACTTCCATGGATTCTTCCCTCACCATGAGCAGACCGCAGATTTTGCCGTCCTCCATAACCAAATCGGCGAAATCATATCCGATAACCAAATCTTTTGCCGTACACATGGACAGACTGTTATAGATTCGATACCCTTTGTAATCTGCAGCCAAGGGCAGCTTACCATAGCCATCCACTTCCACAGCAGAATCGTCTGCGCTCAAAATACGACCGTTGATTTTCTCAGATTTTACCGCAATATCCGTCACCAATCCGTCCGTCAGGGTAATGTCCGCAATCTGCTCTCTAACACCTGCGTAGTCCGACACCTCCCCATATGTATACTGCCTCTCCTGTCCATCCGCAAAAATCTTAAGTCCGTTGTCATCCGCCTCCATGACCCAGACATTGCGCAAAACCTCGATTACCGGAATGTGCTCCTCCGGTTCGGGTTCCTCCCGCTGTAACAAAAGCGCCTTAATCAGACACCCCAAGAGCAAAACAATTACCAATATAAAACCAAGCACACAGACATACGCTTTGATTTGCATGCGCTGTGCCTTGCTCAATCTTCCGCCTTCTTTTCCCACTCCTAAGCCCTCATCTATTTTTTCATCTTAAAAGAGCAGTCCGCCCGGACTGCTCTCTTCATTTGTATCGCATTTATTGTATTGCATTTTTATTGCCCAAAATGCCGCCTCTTGTTTTTTGACTCCTAGCTAGGCTAGGTGGGTAACCGCAACCAACCTTTTGCCTTCCCTTCCAATCCTCTGAAAGAGTGAGGGCTTGACAGCCACTTGGCAATATAGGAATCCCGTTTAAAGTAAATGTAGGTTCAAAACTAACAAGAGTTATCGTGCATCTCAGGTTAATTATATTATAGTCAATTTACCCCAAGAATACAACTGTAATATTTACCAATTTATGAATTTTGTTCAAAAATAAGGGGAACAGAAAACTCTGCTCCCCTTACCTAAAATTCTAATCAACCTATGAATTACAGCTGAGGACCTGCGGATACAAGTGCCTTACCTGCATCATTGCCTTCGTATTTAGCGAAGTTCTTAATAAATCTCTCAGCCAGATCCTTTGCCTTAGCTTCCCACTCAGAAGCATCTGCGTAGGTGTCACGAGGATCAAGGATTCTGGAATCAACACCGGGAAGCTCTGTAGGAACCTCGAAGTTGAAGTAAGGAATCTTCTTGGTAGGTGCGTTCTTGATGTCTCCGTTTAAGATTGCGTCGATAATTCCACGGGTATCCTTAATGGAGATACGCTTGCCTGTACCATTCCATCCGGTGTTAACCAGATATGCCTTAGCGCCGCTCTTCTCCATCTTCTTAACCAGCTCTTCTGCATACTTTGTAGGATGCAGCTCCAGGAATGCCTGACCGAAGCAAGCAGAGAAGGTAGGGGTAGGCTCAGTAATTCCGCGCTCGGTACCAGCCAGTTTAGCTGTAAATCCGGACAGGAAGTAGTACTGGGTCTGCTCAGGTGTCAGAACAGATACGGGAGGCAGTACGCCGAAAGCATCTGCGGACAGGAAGATTACGTTCTTTGCAGCAGGTGCGGAAGAAATCGGACGTACAATGTTCTTAATATGATTGATAGGATAAGAAACACGGGTATTCTCGGTTACGCTCTTATCGTCGAAATCAATCTTGCCGTTCTCATCCAGAGTAACGTTCTCAAGCAATGCGTTTCTCTTGATTGCATTGTAGATATCGGGCTCGGAATCTTTATCAAGGTTAATAACCTTTGCGTAGCATCCACCCTCGAAGTTGAATACGCCGTTGTCATCCCAGCCGTGCTCGTCATCACCAATCAGGAGACGCTTAGGGTCGGTAGACAGTGTGGTCTTACCGGTTCCGGACAGACCGAAGAAAATAGCGGTATTCTCACCGTTCATATCGGTGTTTGCGGAGCAGTGCATGGAAGCCATGCCCTTCAGAGGCAGGTAGTAGTTCATCATGGAGAACATACCCTTCTTCATCTCTCCGCCGTACCATGTATTTACGATTACCTGCTCACGGCTGGTAATATTGAACATTACAGCAGTCTCGGAGTTCAGTCCAAGCTCTTTGTAGTTCTCAACTTTTGCCTTGGAAGCGTTGTAAACAACGAAATCAGGCTCGAAGTCTTTGAGTTCTTCCTCGGTAGGACGGATGAACATATTGGTTACAAAGTGTGCCTGCCAAGCTACTTCAACGATGAAACGGATTGCCATACGGGTATCCTTGTTAGCGCCGCAGAAAGCATCAACAACGAAAAGTCTCTTGTTGGACAGCTCTTTCAGTGCGATGTCCTTTACTGCTTTCCATGCTTCCTGAGTAGCAGGGTGGTTGTCGTTCTTATATTCATCAGAGGTCCACCATACAGTATCCTTGGAGTTCTCATCCACAACGATGAATTTATCTTTGGGAGAACGTCCTGTGTAAATACCGGTCATTACGTTCACTGCACCGAGTTCACTTACCTGACCCTTTTCATATCCTTCCAGACCGGGTTTGGTCTCTTCCTCAAACAGAGTCTCGAAAGAAGGGTTGTAAACAACTTCTGTAGTTCCGGTAATGCCATACTTGCTTAAATTAATTTCTGCCATTTTTCCTTAACCTCTTTCCTTTATTAGTAGATAAAATATCTCTTATCTCTTGCATCGGTAGTATTATCTCAAAACCGTTTAAAAATGTCAATAAACCCCACTAAATTTTATAGTGTTTTTAGACTTTTATTCTGTTACCGCACAAGTCTCTTCTTTCAGCCATTTCCGCTCCTCTTCGTTTAAATAAGGAGAAATTTTTTCAAATACCGTCTGCTGGTATTGATGGAACAGCTTCCTCTGGGTATCATTCAGATAAGCCTCATCAACCGCATCCTTGTCAATGGGTACCCATGTGAGCGTCTCAAAGTGCATGAACTGTCCATACTCGTTCTTTACATCATTTTTTGCCACCATCACGTTTTCAATGCGGATACCATGACTTCCTTCTATATAAATACCCGGTTCATTGGTTACGTCCATGCCGTCCTCGATGACAGCCTCACTCGTTCCTTCCGCAAAACGCCAGCGCAGACTCTGGGGTCCCTCATGCACATTCAAAATATATCCCACTCCGTGACCTGTGCCGCATTTATAATCAAAGTTCATATCCCAGATAGGCTGTCTTGCCAGAATATCCAGATTTCGTCCGGTACAGCCGTACAGCCAGTGCGCCTGCGTCATCTGTAACATTGCCGCCGTAACCGCAGTGTAATGCTTTTTAATTTCATCGGAAACCGGACCGAGAACAATGGTTCTTGTCACGTCCGTGGTGCCGCCCAGATATTGTCCACCGGAATCCACCAACAACATTCCTTCCGGTGCAAGGGACGCACAGTTGTCCTTCGTCGCCTCATAGTGCATCATCGCAGCATTTGCCTTATATCCCGCAATCGTTGGAAAAGACAAGTCCAAAAACTCCGGAATGGCACGTCTTAACTGTTCCAGATAATCTGCGGCGCTGACCTCTGTCATTTCGATTTTGCCCACATTCTTTTTCAGCCAGTAAATAAACTTTGTCACCGCCACACTGTCACGCAGATAAATTTTCTGCATATTGGCAAGCTCCACCGGATTTTTCACTGCCTTCAAAAGTTCCGTAGGATTATTCTTTTCAATTACCGTATGCTTGTCGCACAAAGTCTTATAAAGTGCATAGCTGCAATATCTGGGGTCTGTTAAAATTTTCCCGCCCTCCGGCAGATTTTGCAGATAATCCACAATGTCTCCATACTCTTTCACCGTGATTTTCTGCTCCGTCAGATACTCTCTGACCGCGTCATCCAACGCCTTGTCCTGCACAAACAAAACGGTCTCTGTCCGGGTAATATATCCATAGGACATTGCCACCGGGTTACATTCCACATCACACCCTCTGATGTTAAACAGCCACATCAAATCGTCCAGCTTGGTAAGAAGCATACTGTCCGCACCAAGTTCAGACAGCTTTTCCCTCGTCTGCTTCAGTTTCTCCGACACGCTGCAGCCGGCAATTTTCTCATCCAAAACCGTCACTTTTCCGGCGGGGAACTGCGGTCTGTCCGTCCAAAGTTCCTCTGCCAAATCCTGTGCATAAGCGAATCGTATCTTTTTGTCTTCCAGACCTTTCTCGTATTTTTTGCCCTCTCTGGCGGAAATCACTCTTCCGTCAAATCCAAGGGTCTGCCCCTCCGCCATATGGGATTTCAAAAATTCCTCTATGGTAGGAACGCCGTCATCCAACATGCGAAACAGCGTAATCGTCGTTCCTTCCAGTTCGTGCTCCGCCTGAATAAAATATCTTCCGTCCGTCCACAGTCCGGCGCCCTCCTGCCATACGAGGAGTGCTCCGTTGGAACCGGTAAAGTTGGAAAAATACTCTCTCACCTTGAAATAATCGTTGACATACTCGGAATTGTGGAAATCCGCCGTAGGAATCATATAAAAATCAATTCCCGCCTCCCGCATCTTTCCTCTGAGTGCCTGTAATCTGTTCTGAATCACGCTGTTCTCCATCTCACATTCACACCTTTCTGTGCCTATTACTGTTCTTCCAAATAACTGCGCAAAAGACCCACCGCTCTGGAGGTTCCCACTCTGTCGCAGCCAAGTTCCAAAAACATTTCCAAATCCTCTACCGTGGAAACACCCCCGGCTGCTTTGATTTTTACATTGGGACCAATATGCTTTTTGAACAGTTCAATATCCTCTTTCGTTGCACCTCCCGTGCCGAATCCTGTGGAAGTCTTGATATAATCTGCTCCGGCGTTGGTAACCGCATGGCACATGGCAACCTTTTCTTCTTCCGTCAGATAACAGGTTTCCACAATTACCTTTAAAATATGATCTCCGCATGCCTTTTTCAGAATCCGGATTTCTTTTTCTACCTTTTCATACAACCCGTTTTTGACGTCTGCGATATTGATTACCATATCGATTTCATTGCAGCCGTCTGCAAGCGCCTGTCTGACTTCCTCCACCTTTGCCTCCGTGACGCTGTAGCCTAACGGGAATCCCACTACCGTACAGATATTCACCTTATCCCCGTAAGTCTCATGGATTCTCCTGATATATGCCGGCGGCACACAGACGCTGGCGGTGTGATATTTGACCGCTTCCTCACACAGTGTCACAATATCCTCCCATGTGGCATAGGGCTTTAATTGCGTATGGTCTACTTTTTTTAACATTTCCTCTGCTGTCATTGTCTCCTCCTTAAAAAAAGAGGGAAGCCCCAACGAGACTCCCCCTTGCTCTCTTTTATCCGATTCTGTTTAAATATTCAGAAATTCCTTTACTACTTCCGGCATTTTGTCAACATCACACTCTTTGTCATGAAGGACGGGAGCGGTACGAATTTCCTCGATAGCTGCGGGAACCTTCACATTTGCGAGTTTGGAAAGTTCATCCACCAGTTCAAAATCACCCATAGCGTCATACTTTTCATCAATGGCGTTCATAACGCTTCTGGTAAACTTGAAAGGACTTGCGGTAGACGCAATCACTGTCTTCTTCGCATCCTTTGTCTCTGCCAGATACTTCTGATATACTGCAGACGCCACAGCAGTATGGGTATCAATCACATATCCGCAGGCGTTGTAAAGACGCTTAATCTCCTCAGCCGTCTCAGCTTCGGTCGCATAATTTCCATAGAAATCAGCCAGCTCTTTCTGCATCTCGGCGGTGATTTCATATTTTCCTTCCCCGCTCAGTGCATTCATCAAATCACGGTTCTTGTCCGCATCATTTCCGGCAATGCGGTAAATCAGACGCTCCAAGTTGCTGGAAATCAGAATGTCCATGGAAGGTGACGTTGTGAGAATAAACTCTCTGTTTCTGTCATATGTACCGGTACGGAAGAAATCATACAGCACCTTATTGTCGTTGGACGCACAAATCAGCTTTGCAATGGGCAGTCCCATATTTTTTGCATAAAATGCAGCCAGAATATTTCCAAAGTTACCGGTGGGCACTACTACGTTGATTTCCTCGCCGTCAGCAATCTTACCCTCGTTTAACAATTTTACATAAGCATATACATAATAGCAAATCTGGGGAACCAGTCTTCCGATATTAATGGAGTTTGCGGAGGAGAACTGGAATCCCTTTCCGTCCATTTCCTTTGCCAGTTCCTTATCGTTGAACATCTTCTTCACACCGGTCTGTGCATCATCAAAATTACCGTGAATTGCCACTACCATAGTGTTGTCACCCTTTTGGGTTACCATCTGCTTTTCCTGAATGGGGCTGACACCGTTCTTCGGATAGAATACCACAATCCGGGTGCCTTCCACATCTGCAAATCCTGCCAGTGCAGCCTTTCCGGTATCTCCGGAGGTTGCGGTCAGAATAACAATTTCATTTTTAATATGGTTCTTCCTTGCGGAAGTAATCATCAGATGAGGCAGAATGGACAGCGCCATATCCTTAAACGCAATCGTGGAACCGTGGAACAATTCCAGATAATAAGCTCCCTCTGCTTCCACCAAAGGCGCAATCACATCCGTATCAAATTTCTTATCATAAGCTCTGTCAATACAGGTTTTCAGCTCTTCCTCCGTAAAATCGGTCAGGAACAGTTTCATTACCTCATATGCCACTTCCTGATAGGTCATGCCTGCCAGTTCTTTTAAACTCTTGTCCAATGCAGGAATATGGTCGGGCACGAACAGACCTCCATCATCGGAAAGTCCTTTCAGAATTGCCTCAGACGCTTTCACCTTTGTTCCATTGCTTCTCGTACTGTTGTATAACACTTCCATATCCATCCATACCTTTCCACTGTATCTTACGAAGGTTTCCTTCCTTTTCTTCTGCGCTATTATAGCATACATTTTCATGCGGTGCAATTAATTTAGTTCGGCAAAGCAAAGAATTCATGCCCGCCGTGGCAGAATAAAAATACCAAATGGGTGTCAAACCACTTCATTTTGTCTGAATCGGCGTATTTTCGTGCCGCAAAAAACAGCGCCCCTTGGGAAATATCCTCCCCGTCCAAAGCTCGTCCCACCGCTTCCACCGTTTCGTCGCTGACCTTCACTTTCCAGTATGCCCCGTTTGCCACCGGCGAAAACTGCGTCACTCCGTTTTCTTTCTGAAAAACTACCTCAGATACACTGTCGGGAAATCCCTCCTCTGCCACACGGTTTAAAACCACGTTTGCCACAAGCAGTTTTCCCTCAATGTCCTCCGTTCCCGCCTCAGCCTCCACAATTCTGAGTAATGCCTCCATATCTTTCTCACAGAGCAATGCCTCCGCATTTCTTTCCCTTTCCACCACCTGATAATCCACAATGCGCTGTCCGGATGCCGCAAGTGTGGCAATCCCCATGGCATTTTTCTTGGCATCTGCCGTATACTGCTCGTCCAACCGTGTTTCATATGCCGGAATGGACGCTTTTTTATTTTCCTCCACCCCTCTGATACACAAAAAACTGAATAAAATCAAGAGGTTAATAAGCATCAGTCCGCTCATGGCTTTCTTATACATATCTCCTAATAATCCTTTCCCCTTTTTGGAATCTACACAATTATTAGTGTATGAGCGCTTCCCTGAAAATATTCTCTTTCTTTTTTGCACCGGAGATACTATAATTTGTTTATGAGCGCAAAAAACGATACAAAAGGACAAAAATCGGATATGCACTATGAAGGCGTCTTCCCCGCAACCAAAAAGAGCGGAGAAGTCTATTATCGTGCCTCTTTGACATTTCGCAGAAAACATATCAGTCTGGGAAGCTATCCCGACCCGGAGAGGGCACACCTTGCGTATGTGGAGGGCTGTCGTATTTTGGAGGACTCCACTCTTACACTACTCCATTACCATTCTTCCTCCCCTTTACTTTTCGAGAAATGGGTCTGCCTTGTAAATTTCCGGGACAACGGTATTTACTTTGGGAATCCCATTTATATCGGGCAGCGCCTTTTCTATTACTATATGTCCCCCTCCCATATTTTAAAATTCGATTTGGACGACCTTTTTTATTACTCCTCCCACAAAATCATGCGCAGGGGCGGACACTATTTTGTTGCCGATTACGGAATGCAGGTCAATATTGCCTCCCGCTACGGAATCAAAAATTATGCGGTTGCCGGCGTGGATTACCGGTTCCGAAACGGAGATGCTACCGATTACCGCCGTGAAAATCTCGAAATCTTCAATATTTACCACGGAGTCCGTGCCACACAAAAAAACGGACAGTACCGCTATACTGTCCGCATTCATATCAACGGCAACTATGTGGTGGGCACTTATTCCACCAAATTGGAAGCTGCCATTGCCTATAACAAGGCGATTGATATTTTACAGAAAAAAGGATTGTCCAAAAATTTCACCCCAAACTACATTGAGGATATTTCTCCGAGAGAATATGCGGAAATCTATTCCTCCCTGTCCGTTTCCAGACAAATACTGGATTATTCCCCTCATCCCTCGTCCAAATAGAGCTGTACCCGGTTCTGCACAATGTCGCATACTTCCTGAGCCGTTTTCCCTCCGGTAAAATACGCCGGAACCTCCTCTAAAACAATGTCGGTCACACCGTCCATATTCGTCTCCTGCGGTCGGGCACTTAAAAGCATGGTATATAACTGTTCCAGTTCCTCAGCTTCCACCGGCTCTAAAGTATAAAGTTCGACGCTTGCTGTGGAATCCAATACCGGCTGATGCATGCCAGGGTTTTTCTCCTGTTCCTCTTCAGCATAGTCCAGCATCTCTCTGAGCGAATGGGATAAAACCGGAAAACCATTCGAGACATTACTTCCGCAGGCTTCCCGTCCGATTTTTTCCTGCTTTTCCTCCGATAACAGAAAACGGATAAACTCCACCGCAGCCTCCGCATCCTTGCAGGATGCGTTCACCGCAATCATATCACCCGAAACAATATTTCCACTCTGGCCATCCTCCACCGGATACCCAATATATACTTCCTTCCCCTGCAAAAGTCCATGAGCTTCCCGTACATAGTTAAGCCCCGAAATATAAGCACAGGAACACAGAACCTCTCCCTCGGCAATTCTATCCTGCCCACCGAAATTCTGTCCATTGTCATCCCCAAAGTCCGCAGCCGTCTCCAACAGGGATACCGCTTGTTCACTGTCAAAATGGCTCGTGCGGCTCTCCCTATCTATAAATTTTCCTCCAAGCCCTCCGCTCAAAGCAATATTTGCAAAAACAATACTGCTGTCATATCCGCAAAATGCCGCCTGCACACCGGATTTCTTCAGGCACTGTAGCATTTCCTCCATCGTCCAGCCCTCTCTGTCGCCTACCAGCTCCGAGGAAGTTATCAGCGTCTGTATGGAAAAGCGGAAGGGAACTGCATAGTAACTGCCATTCGCCTCACCGGCACTTCTCAGGTTTTCCGGCATCTTCTCTCTTTCCTCTGCGAAATCCTCTGTCAAATCCCGCAGAATTCCTTTACCGGCTGCCGCTTTCAAATCCATTGCGTATTTACTTAAAAGAGCCGGACCTCCTCCAGCGCTCACCTCAGCCTGTATCCGGGTACGGAAATCACTATAATTTTCTCCCTGCTGTGGAGTCCGCAATACAATCTCATACTCTTTATTTCTTTTGTTAAATTCTACCACCATTTGCTTCAGAAATGTATCCGCATAAGTCAGCGCAAATTCCAACTGCGTCTTATTCTGCAAGACAGTCTCCTGCGAGACATACAGTAGCAGATACTTGTCTTCCGTTCTTGCCAGCATGATAATCCCGCCGGTCTTATCTATATCCGCATAGCATAATGCCTTCGGATAAATCCCCTGTTCCTCAAAACGCAGAATATTTTCTGCTTTTCCCTCCTTCGGAGCAAGCTGCCAGATTCCGTCTATCGTACACAAAAATCCCTCTGTCAGAGTCCCTTCCTCATTTTCTTTCCAGACAGCAACGTCCGATATATTCATCTGCAGTTCGTCCGTTGTAAAAAGCGGTTCTTTTTCTCCCCGTCTCCAGATTTGGAGTCCTCCGGATACACCATTTCCGCAAAATCCAATTCCCTTTTGTGTTGCAGACGGATACCTCATCTGATAAACAACTCCCGGTAACACTGGTTCTTCTTTTTCTTCAAATTCACTGTCCAGAATTTTTATTCCGCCTAAGGTGAGAATATATACCGTTCCATCCTCACAGACGAAAAAAGAACGCATTTCCTGACAGACCTCTTTAGACAGCGCCCCTGCTGAAATCATTCGGGACGTATAACCTTTTTCTTCCGTCCATTCGGTCAGATAAAATTGACGGTTGGGAAAAAGACTTTCCTGCAGCATATACACATGTCCGTTTTCCCCTATAGAAGCCCCGACCATATAACAAATATCATCTTCTAACAGTTCCGCATAATATATGGGAAAGTTTTCCCACTTTTCATAAGGTGCCTCCAGCTTCTGAACGCAATTCCCCTTACAGACCATACCAGAATCCTGAATTTGAGTAATACGGTATATAGTGTCTCCCAGTCTGTTCCACCGTTCATTCCTGCCCTTTTCATCCTCTGCAATACTTTCCTGCAACGCCGCCTCCGCATCCGGCAGTTCCTGTTCCTGCAGTATCCATACCGTTTTTTCATTGTCCGTACCTGCCGCTGCTTCACTCCCCTGTGTCATTTCCCGGTTTCCACAGGCACTGAGCAATATGGTAAGTATTAATAGGAATGCCAGATATTTTTTGCGCATACTCGTCTCCTTTAAAATAGCGGGATGAAATCACCTCAAACCACTATTTTACTTTACCATCTGAGCTCTCATTAGTCAATAATCTATTATTATATTAATACATGTAATTGCATCGGCTTACATGGAAAAACCCCAATCTGTAATTTACGCCATCACAGATTGAGGTCCCTATACCATAAAATATTCTGTTATTTCTCCGAGTAATCAATAAAGCTGATATTCAAATCCGCATATCCTGCGATTCCGTCAATGCTGGCATCCGTACTGTACTGCCACATGGAGAATTTATACGGGTAATCCGGCACATCCGACTGTTGGGAGAGCCACACGTCATAAGCGGTTAATTTGGATAAATCCACCTGTTTAATCAGCCACCCCTTATTACCGTAAATCATAGGCTTATAGCCTGCCGCCTGCACGGTATCCAGAAAAGTCTTTGCAATGTCCGTCTTTTCCGACTTGCTCAGATTATCGATTCTCGCCGTGTCATTGGTAATGGGCTCCATATCAAACGCCACCGGATAAGTAATTTTATAGTCCTTGATATTTTCCAGCACCATATTGGCTTCTTCCACGGCTTCCTCCTTGGTAATCGCCTGTGAAAAGAAATACACTCCGATTTCCAGTCCGGCATCCGTTGCTCGCTTGATATTGTCCGCAAAATACTCATCCAGCACAAGCTGACCGCTTCCGTACCCTCTTGCTCCCACGCGAATCATCACAAAATCCACGCCGGCTTTCTTTACTTTCCCAAAGTCCACATAATCCTGATACTTTGAAATATCCGTTCCCACAAAGGAAACCTGTTTTCCCTCCTCATAATATTTCATGAGGTTGGACTGACACACAAGTTTGGTGAAATCATATTCATGCTTCGGGAGATATGGGCTGATTAGCACCCACTCTTCCCTTCCGTCCGCATACTGTATCAACGTATGCTTTCCGTCGGTCGCCGGATCATTGGCTGCCGTTTCCTTCGGCGCATCTTCTTTTATTTCGGGAACCGCTTCCGTTTCTTTTTCTTCCGGGTACATATCCCAGAAATCCAAATCATCCGGGCTCAAGGTACTTCCCGATAACAGTTTATCCGTGTCCGGATATTTCTCTTTTACCTCCTGCGTCTCTACAACAGCCTCCACCGTTTCCGGCTGCGGAGTTTTATGGCTGCTGTCCTTATGATTCATCAGAAGAACCACTACCAGAATAGCTGCCACAAACAGCGTTACCGCCACAATCGCCGTAACCACAGTAGGGGTCAGCCCGGAGTGTTCCTCATAATCATCCGGCAAGTGCATACCACTCCTCCTCTCATCTATTACAGTTTAATAATTGCTTTCTTCGGGCATTTTGCCACACAGGCGCCACATCCCACACATTTTTCATGGTCGATAATAGCATGGAAATTCTCCACTCTCACCGCTCCTTTGGGACAGGTTTTCACGCAGATACCGCAGCCGATACAGCCCACCTGACATGCTTTCATGGTAACGGGTCCCTTATCCGTAGAACTGCACGCCACCACTTCCTTAGCCCGGTAGGGAATCAGGGAAATCAAATGCTTAGGGCATACGGCAATACATTTACCGCACGCTTTACATTTCTCTTTATCTACCACGGCTATGCCGTCAATCACCTGAATTGCCTCAAAAGGACAAACCTTGGCACAGGTACCGAATCCGAGGCAGCCGCTGTTACAAGCCTTGGGACCGCCGTTTGGCACAAAACTCAACATTCTGCAATCTTCCACACCGGTGTAATCGTAATCTTTCACTGCCTTGTTGCAATCACCCTTGCAATGTACAAAAGCAACCTGTTTTTCCGCCGCAACTGCTTCCACTCCCATGATAGCGGCAATTTTCTGTCCGACGGCTTCCCCGCCAACAGGGCAGGCATTGACAGGCGCCTCGCCCTTTGCGATTGCCGCAGCCAGTCCGGAACAGCCCGCATAACCGCATCCGCCGCAGTTGTTGCCCGGAAGCTCCGCCAGAACAGCCTCTTCCTTTTCATCTACTTCCACTTTAAACCTGATACCTGCCACGCCGAGGAAAAGTCCCACGAATATACCTACAATACCTACCACGACAGCGGCTGTAATAATTCCTGTTACACTCATTTGTCGTCCCTCCTTCTACAGTAATCCGGAGAATCCGCAAAACGCAATTGCCATAAGTCCCGCTGTCAGCAGCACAATAGGCATTCCCCGGAAAGGCTTAGGCACATCATTGTATTCCATTTTTTCGCGAAGTCCTGCAAGAATCACAATGGAAATGGTAAATCCAAGCGCTGTGGCAAAGCCGTTTACAACACCGGTAAGGATTCCGTAGTTTTTCTGTACATTGGTAAGCGCCACGCCGAGCACTGCACAGTTGGTAGTAATCAGCGGCAGATAAACACCCAGCGCCTCATACAGAGACGGCATGGATTTTTTCAAAAACATCTCCACAAACTGCACCAACGCAGCTATTACCAGAATAAATACGATGGTCTGCAAATATTCAATATGAAATTTCTGTAACACATACTTATAAATCACTCCCGCCACGACGCTGGCAAGCGTAATGACGAAAATAACCGCTGTTCCCATTCCGGCAGCCGTCTTGATTTTCTTGGACACGCCAAGGAACGGACACAGACCGAGGAACTGGCTGAGCACCACGTTACTCACCAGAGAGGAGCTAATCAATAAAATCAGCAAACTTGTCACATTTTCCATTTATTTATCCTCCTCTTCCAGATTCACATACTCTAATTTTTCATCTTCCGGATTCGCCTTTGCGGAACTTTCTTTTTGCGCATTTCCGGCTTTTGGATTCGCATTTGCGGAATTTTCCTTTTTCACATTTCCGTCCTTCGGATTCTCCTTGGCATCATAAAATCTCTTGGAGCATCCGCTGTCCGAACAGTTCATACAATCCTCACTGCATCCCGACTGAATCTTGCTTGTATCTTTTCCTTTGGCGGCAAGAGCACTCTTCACCCAGTTCTGCAGCGCCGTCAGTGCTGCAAGTACAAAGAATGCACCGGGTGCCAGAACAAGAATACCGATGGGCACATAGGAATCCGGCATTATCTGCAGTCCAAACAAGGTTCCCGCACCGAATATCTCACGGCAGGCACCGATACAGGTTAACGCCACCGTAAATCCAAGTCCCATTCCCAAGCCGTCGAACAGGGACGGAATCGGCGGGTTGGAATATGCGTAACTCTCCGCACGTCCCAAGATAATACAGTTTACAACAATCAAAGGAATGTAGACGCCAAGCGACTTATTTAAGGACGGAAGGTATGCCTCCAAAAGCAGCTGCACCACCGTCACAAAAGACGCGATAATAACAATAAATGCCGGGATTCTCACCCTGTTCGGAATCAGCTTGCGCATGGCTGAAATCATCAGATTGCTCATTGCCAACACCGCTGCCGTGGTAAGTCCCATTCCGAGACCGTTCATGGCTGACGTAGTAACGGCAAGGGTAGGACACATACCAAGAGTAAGCACAAAGGTGGGATTTTCTTTTACAATACCGTTAAAAAGTCTTTCCATTGGTTTATTCATTGCTTCCACCTCCCTGTGCTAACTGTTCAAATGCCGCCAGACTTCCGTTCACCGCATTCGTCACCGCTTTGGTGGTAATGGTTGCACCACTGATGGCGTCAATTTCACTGTCGGAAGTTTTACCGCTTTTTGTATAGGTAAAGGAGCTTACATTTTTCTCATGGAACTGGGGAACCAGCACATCTCCCGCTTTCATTCCCAGTCCTGCGGTCTCTGAGATTTCCAAAATGGAAATGTCGTTCACGGTGCCGTCCAGACGGATTCCCACATACAGAACAATATTTCCGCCATAGCCCTCTCTGGAGGTACTCTCAATCACATAGCCCACCAGACCGTCTCCGGCGTCCTTCGCCTCGTAAACCGTTCCAATCTCAACACCGGTATCGTTTAACTGCTGTTCTACCGTGCTGTCCGGAGTATATTCCGTCTCCGCAAAGGAAGTTGCATCTTTAAATACCGTCGCGCACGCCTCCTGAATGGCTTTTTCCTCCTGCAGCCGGATAGGTTCCTTGGTCAGTTCATATACAAAGCCCAGAATCAGACCGGAAATCAGTGTAATGGCAAATAAGATTCCTGCCTCTTTCAGCATTACTTTTACATCGGAATTATTTTTCATGTTTTTTACCTCCTTTGCCAAAGGCGGTAGGTTTTGTCACCTTTTCTATCAAAGGAACAAGCAGATTGCCCAAAATAATCGCATAGGAAACGCCCTCTGCTCCCGGTCCGAAAATACGGAAAATTCCGGTCATCAGTCCCAAAAAGATACCGTACAGGTACTGTCCCTTTATGGTGATGGGGCGCGTCACATAGTCCGTTGCCATAAAGAACGCACCGAGCATTAATCCGCCGCCTGCCAACTGCGCCGACAGATAGGCGGGGTCAAATCCGTGTCCGCCGAAAATTCCGGCAAACAGAACAAAGGTCACAATATAACTTCCGGGAATCCGCAAATCAATCACTCCCAGAAGAATCAGGAAACAGGCTCCGATTAAAATGGCAATCATGGAAGTTTCACCAATCGTACCGGCTGTGCGTCCAATCACCATATCCATGACATTGACGCTCTCCCCGGCCTTCAGTGCAGCAAGCGGTGTCGCACCGGTATAAGCATCACAGGTAAAATCCGTCATCTGTGACGGGAAAGAAATCAACAGAAAACATCTGGCAGCCAGCGCCGGGTTCATAAAGTTCTGTCCCAGTCCGCCGAACAGCATTTTCACTACCAGAATGGCAAAAATGCCTCCTAACGCCGCCATCCAGAGGGGAATACTAACCGGCAGGTTCAGTGCCAGCAAAAGTCCCGTAACCACTGCAGACATATCTGTAATGGTACGTTTTCCCATACATAATCCAAACAGAAACTCTGTAAGAACCGTGCTTGCGACCGTAACCAATACCACAAACAGCGCTCTCACACCAAAATTATAAATTCCGAATCCGGTCGCCGGCAACAGGGCAAGAATGACCGCAGTCATAATTCCACCGGTAGTCACCTTGGAACGGATATGCGGATTGGAAGATACCTTAAATAATTCACTCACTGTTCTTTCCCCCCTATTTCTTTTTCTTCTTGGCAAGCAGGATTTTACGCATGGACTTAATTTCCTGCGTCAGAGGACGCTTCGCCGGGCAGATAAAACTACAGCAGCCGCACTCGCAGCATTCCATTCCGTCATTTTTTAAGAACGCTTCCTCGTCAAAATGTTCGGCATAATCCGCAAGACGGCTCGGCATTACTCGTCCCGGACAAACCTCTACGCAGCGTCCGCAGTTAATGCAGGGCCCCGGCTCCATTGCCGATACCTCATCTTTTGTAAACGCAAGCAATGCCGTGGACGTCTTTGTGGTAGGCACCTTTGTGTCAAACATACCGACTCCCATCATCGGTCCGCCGCAGATGATTTTCTCCGGCTGCTCCTTAAAGCCTCCTGCCTCTGCAATCAGTTCCTCATAGCAGGTACCGATTCGCACACGGAAATTGCGGGGATTTGCCACCGCATCGCCGGTGACGGTGACGATTCTCTCCATAAGGGGTCTTCCTTCCACCACCGCACGGTACACGGAAACCACGGTATCCACATTATTTACAATACATCCCGCATCTGCCGGCAGCATGGAAGAATTGATTTGTCTGCCGGTGGTGGCGTAGATTATCTGTCTCTCAGCGCCCTGAGGATACTTGGTTTTCAAGGCTTTAACACTGATTCTCTTTTCATCCTTAGTCAACTGTCTGAGCAGGGAAATACAATCGGGTTTGTTATCCTCCACCGCCAAAATGCCCTGTGCATTATCAAACAATTTCAAAATCACTTTCAGACCGCCAATCAGTTTTTCCGGCTCCTCCAACATTCTGCGGTAGTCGGACGTCAGGTACGGCTCGCATTCCGCACAGTTGGCGATTACATATTCTATCTTGTCCGGATCCTTCGGGGACAGCTTTACATGAGTGGGGAATCCCGCGCCTCCCATGCCGACAATACCCGCTTCCTTCACGGCATCAATAATCTCTTCCTTCGTCAGCTTGTCCACCGGCGCCACCGGATAAAATCCGGTTTCCTCATACAATCCGTCATTCTCAATCACAATGCTCATCACATTGTCGCCGCTCACCACACGCCTCGGCTCTATCACCTTGACCGTTCCGGAAACGGACGCATAAATCGGCGCCGATACAAAACCTGCACTCTCCGCAATTTTCTGCCCTACCAGAACATGGTCGCCCTTTGCCACGATTGGCTGGGCGGGCGCTCCGATATGCTGCGATAATGGATACACCAAATCGCCCTTGGGGAGCACATCTTTGATTGGCTTGTCCTTGGACAAATCTTTTCCATCATAGGGATGGATACCACCCACAAACGTTAATCTCGCCATAATCCTTCGTCCTTTCTGATGTTTTTTCTCATTTCGTCTCATATGTCGTAATTTGTCGTTTGCACACTTTATTTAAATATACTATTTTTTTCATTAAAATACTACTGTATTTTTGAAAATTATGCTATGATAAATACAATTAAGACATTATCCTTGTTACAGGAGGAATCATATGAAAATTTCCAAAGAAACACTAGAGAATTTCAGAATTTCATACCCTTTGGAGCGTCTGGCACCATTGGAGCGCATCCTGTTTCTGGATATTGAAACCACCGGTTTTACCGCCCGTTCCTCCTATCTTTATCTGGTCGGATGCGCATATTATCAGGCAGGAAAATGGCACACCATCCAGTGGATGGCGGAGAATTACTCACAGGAAACGGAACTCATTACCGCATTCTTTGAATTCGCCAAGTCCTATAAATATCTGGTACATTTTAACGGCAACAACTTTGACCTGCCTTTCCTTACCCAGAAATGTGCCATGCTGTCGCTGCCCTACACTTTCGACGATTTTATCGGGCTCGATTTATATAAACGAATCGCCCCTTACAAATATTTTCTGCACCTGCCCAACTGCAAGCAGAAAACTTTGGAGCTCTTTTTGGGAATCAACCGAAAGGACGTCTTTTCCGGCGGCGAGTTAATCGGCATTTACCACGATTACCTGAAATCCCCCTCGGAATTTTCCGAGAAAGCTCTCTTTCTCCACAACGCAGACGACATTAAGGGAATGTTGGAAATTCTACCCATTTTAGCTTACTATGACCTGTTTGACGGTGAGGTCAAGGCAAAGAAGGTTCAGGCAAACTACTACAAGGACATAAACGGAGCACGCAGAAAGGAGCTGCTTATCACGCTCTCCCTGCCCACACCGCTCCCCAGACCGGTATCCGCCTCCGCCTCCAACTGCTATTTTAAAGGCGATGGGGATGTTGCCACCTTAAAAGTTCCCATTTACGAGGAGGAACTGAAATACTTTTATTCCAATTACAAAGACTACTATTATCTTCCCACGGAGGATGTGGCTCTCCATAAATCCGTTGCCGGCTTTGTGGATAAAGCCCACCGCATGCAGGCAACCGCAGCCACCTGCTACACGCGGAAGTTTTCCAATTACCTGCCCCAGTGGGAAATCTTATTTGAGCCGTTTTTCAAGAGGGATTACAAGAGCCGTGAATTATTCTTTGAATTGACGGATGAAATGAAAAAAAACCGCGACGGTTTCAGCAGCTACGCGAACCATGTCCTATCCATGATTGCGACCACTTACTAACGCACTTTACCGGCATGTTTTGTGTTTATCATCAACACGTTTTTCCTATAAGTCACTTAAAAGGGTCTGAGTTTCAAACTCAGACCCTAATCATTTTAATCTTTCTTATGAAATTGCAACATCTATTACACTCTGTTGCCCTTATCCGATTGCCATCTCTTTACTTTCCCGGTTTGATATAGAAGAAAGAACCGTTTCTGTCAAATCCAATCTCCCTATAATTCATTATCTGCTCGGTACTTCCGATAAAGAGATAACCTCCGTTTGCAATGGACTTATAAAATTTGCGGAATACTTCGTCTTTCGCTTCTTCCGTAAAATAAATCAGCACATTGCGGCAGACAATCATATGGCAGTCCGTAGGGTAAGTATCTTTGAGCAGATTGTGCTCCTTAAACTCAACTCTCGCCTTTATCTCATCTGCAATCTTGTAGGACGGACCTACCTGTGTAAAATATTTCTGTTTGAAATCGGCAGGCACGGACGCAATACTCTTTTCAGAATAAAGTCCCACTTTCGCCTTGGCAATTACCTGCTTGTCCAAGTCCGTTGCAACAATCTTTATCTGATTGAGCGGAATATGTCTGGACAGTGCCATTACCAGAGAATACGGCTCGTCTCCCGTGGAGCACGCCGCACTCCAGATTTTCAAATTCCTGCCAAATTTCTTAATCAAGTCAGGAATTATCGTCTTGTCCAGTATCTCCCACTGATCCGGATTGCGGTAAAACTCGGAAACATTAATTGTAATGTAATTGACAAATTCCTCAAACAGCTTTTTGTCTGTCTGAATTGCCTGTACATACTTATCGTAACCGACAATCTTGTTCTTCGCAATCAAGGTATCAATTCGACGCTTCATCTGCTTTTCTTTATAGCTGTTCAAATCGATGGTTGTAAGCGTCAATACCTGTTTCTTAAAATACTCATAATCATATACCATGAGCACCCCATCCTGCCTGTCATTTGTATAGTAGTTATTTTAAATTATTCAGCGTCATTATCGGACTCTGCAGCGATTACAGCGTCAATATCTACAGATACAACGTCCTCATCGGACTCTTCTTTCTCTGCTGCGGGTTCCGGAGCAAGAAGTGCTTTCACACTCAGGGAAATCTTCTTGTCTGCTTCGTTGAAGTCAACAACCTTTGCGGTTACTTCCTGTCCAACGCTAAGTACATCAGAAGGTTTCTCGATATGCTCTTTTGCAATCTGAGATACATGAAGCAGTGCGTCAACGCCGGGCTCCAACTCTACGAATGCACCAAAGTCAGTCATTCTTGCAACCTTACCGGTTACAACATTGCCCACTGCATACTTTGTTGCAGCATCCTTCCAAGGATTTGCATCATCAAACTTTAAGGACAAAGCAATCTTGTTGCCGTTAATTTCTTTAACCAGAACGTTGAGCTTATCGCCAACCTTAAATACTTTCTTGGGATGCTCTACTCTTCCCCAAGACATCTCGGAAATATGAAGCAGACCGTCTGCGCCGCCCAAATCAATGAATGCACCGAAATCGGTAACGTTCTTAACAACACCTTCCACGATGTCGCCTTCTTTGATTCTTGCAAACAGCTCTTTCTGCAGTTCAGCCTTCTTAGCTGCAATAAGCTGTCTGCGGTCGCCGATATATCTTCTTCTCTTCGGATTGTATTCGGTAATTACAAATTCGATTTCCTGTCCTGCATATTTGGTCAGGTCTTTCTCGTAAGTATCGGATACCAGACTTGCAGGGATGAAAATTCTCACTTCATCAACAATAACGCTCAGACCGCCGTCCAGTACCTGAGATACGGTAGCTTTCAGAACTTCCTTATTGTTATAAGCCTCTTCGATTCTCTTGTTGCCTCTGTCAGCAGCCAGACGCTTGTATGTGAGAAGAACCTGTCCTTCTCCGTCATTTACTTTCAGGATTTTCACTTCCATGGTGTCCCCGGGCTTTGCTACAGTGGTAAGGTCCACGCTGGAATCGTTGGTGTATTCGTTCTTGGTAAGAATACCATCAGATTTGTATCCGATGTTGAGAACAATCTCTTCCGGTTTCACATCGATGACTGTACCTTCAACTACCTCTCCTGCATGTATTGTCTTTAATGATCCTTCTAACATTTGTTCAAAAGTTAATTCTGACATAATTTTGAACCTCCTCAATTAATTTATTCGGGGTGGATGCCCCGGCAGTAATTCCCACTAGTCGAACAGATTTAGGTAGCTCTAAATGCAAGTCATCCAGTGTTTGTATAAAATAGGTGTTCGCACACTCCCTGCTGCAAATTTCGTACAGTTTTCTGGTATTGGAGCTGTGCCTGCCTCCTATTACAATCATGACGTCAGCCTCTTTCGCCAGTGCTTTTGCTGACTGTTGGCGCTCCTCTGTTGCATTACAGATAGTGTTCACAACACTATCATTGTAACCTTTTTTTTGAAAAATTTCAACTATATATTGAAATTTATTGTAATTATATGTCGTTTGGGAAACAATGCAAAGTTTTTCTCCTTTTTCAGGTGTAAATTTTTCTGCATCTTCCGGGGTTTCGAGCACCGTCACCGGACCGCTGCACCACCCTACGATTCCTTCTACCTCCGGGTGCGCCGGGTCACCGATAACGATGACATGGCACCCTTCCTCGCTCTTTTTTTCCACCACACGGTGAATCTTTTTTACAAAAGGACAGGTAGCGTCCACACACTCCAGCCCGTTTTTTTCCATAATGTCATAAATCTCTCTGGCAACACCGTGGGCGCGGATAATAACCGTGGCAGGCGCTTCCATTCTCTTAAGCGCTTCCTTGTCGGGAATGACAAAGACACCTTTTTCCTCCAGTTCCCGCACCACTTCCTCATTATGGACAATGGGGCCATAGGTATAGATAGTTTTCCCTGTTTTAATCTGTTCATACACAGTATCCACCGCACGCTTTACACCGAAGCAAAAGCCTGCGCACTGCGCCAGTCTGACTTCCATACTGCTCTCTCTTTCTTTCAACGATGTTCTTCGCAAATACGCACGATTTCGGCAATCACCTCGTCGATACCCATGTCGGAGGTGTCCACCAAAACAGCGTCCTCTGCCTGCTTTAACGGAGAGTTTTTCCGGTGCATGTCCCGATAATCCCTCTCCTCAATATCCTGCCTGATTTTCTCAAGGTCACAGCTTTCCCCCTTCGCCGTCAGCTCGTCAAATCTTCTTTTTGCCCTCACGGTGCTGCTTGCAGTCAGATAAATCTTCACCTGTGCATTGGGAAGCACGCAGGTTCCGATGTCTCTTCCGTCCATGATACAGTCGTTTTTTGCCGCAAGCGCCTGCTGCAGTTCCACCAGTTTCACTCTCACGTCGGGATTGGGGCTGGTGGCGGACGCCATGTTTCCCACTTCCTCCGTCCGCAGATAAGGATTGACATTTTCCCCGTTCAGATACACCACCTGAACGCCGTCCTCGTATCCGATGGTAATATCCGCCTCCCTGCACTTTGCACTGATAGCGGCGGCATCCTCTGCCGGAATGTTTTCCCTTATCATAAAAAGAGCCATGGCACGGTACATGGCGCCGGTGTCCACATAAATCAGATTCATTTTTTTTGCCACTGCCTTGGCAATGGTACTTTTTCCGGCGCCTGCCGGTCCGTCAATCGCTACATTATAACTCATACTGTTTCTCCTTTTATGTTCACATTTCTGTGTTTTCATCCATTTCTTTTGCGGCACACTCTCCCGCAAGATGCCCGGTGGACCATGCTATCTGAAGATTAAATCCTCCGGTCAGCGCATCCAGATCCAATACCTCACCGGCAAAGAACAGATTCTTCACCTTTTTGGATTCCATGGTGGAGGGATTGACCTCCTTCACGGACACCCCGCCGCGGGTAATAATTGCCTCCGCAAAAGAACGGGTTCCCGTCACTGTGAGGGGAAGATTCTTAATCAGTGTAACAAAACTCTTCCGTTCCTCCCGCGTAACCTCATTCACCTTTTTATCCGGGTGAATTCCGGAAAGCTGTATCATGACCGGAATCAGTCTGGTCGGAAAAAGCCCGCCCAGTGCATTTTTGAACTGCCTGTTCTGATTTTCCTCAAAATCCCGCAAAATCCGCTTATCCAACTGCTCCATATCCAGTGCCGGCTTTAAATCGATAAAAAGATGCACGTCCTCTTTTGGATTCTGCGGATAAAAACAGCTTGCACTCAGGACAAGCGGCCCGCTGACGCCGAAATGGGTGAACAGCATTTCACCGAATCCGTTATACAGCTCCTTTTTGCCGCAGTTCATGCGAAGGGAAACATTTCTTAAAGATAATCCCATCAAATCCGCGCACCACTGTTCCCTCGTTTCCAGAGGAACCAGTGACGGTCGGCACTCGCAGATTTTGTGTCCCTGCGCTTTCGCAAATTCATATCCGTCCCCGGTGGAGCCGGTACTGGGATAGGACAAACCGCCGGTACACACAATTACCGCATCTACTTTGATTTCTTTTCCGTCGGACAGTTTCACTCCCGATGCGCTTATCTCCGGTGTACCTTTTGTCAAAAGTTCCTGCACTTTTGTGTGGAGCCGGACATTCACGCCCAAATCTTTCAATCTTCTCTGCAGCGCCCCTATCACATCCGAGGAATGGTCGGACACCGGAAAGACCCTGTCCCCTCTCTCCACTTTTAGAGGGCAGCCTGCCTTTTCCAAAAGTTCCATAACCGCCCGGTTATCGTACTGATAAAATGCACTGTAAAGAAATTTCCGGTTGGTGACAACATTCTCAAATAAAACCTCCATATCCGCTCCGTTGGTTACGTTGCACCTTCCCTTGCCGGTAATAAACAGCTTCTTACCCGGCTTTTCATTCTTTTCCAGCAAAGTTACCTTGGCACCCGCCTCCGCTGCGGCGATTGCCGCCATCATTCCGGCTGCTCCCGCGCCAATCACAAGTACCTGTCTCACTGTTTGTCCTCCCTTCTCAGGGAATAATTCAGCATAGGTTCCTCATCTATAAAGTTAATCTCATCATTCAGATACACCTGATAGTTATTCCATGTTTCCTCTAACATCTCCAGATTCTTTTTCACATCCTGAGGACACTTTAAGCAAAGCGCCACCACCAGCGCATTGATAACGCTGAGCGGCGCCACCAGCGAATCCACAATGGAAACCATATCGCTTCTCGCAAGCAGATTGCAGGAAGAATACAGATTCATCGGGGAATGTATGCTGTCTGTTATGGCAATCACCTTGGCATTTCTGTCATTGGCAAACTCCATGGCTTTCAGGGTACGCATGGAATACCGTGGAAAGCTGATTCCGACAAAGCAATCCTTCTCACTGATACGGATCATCTGTTCAAAGGTCTCACTGACGCTTGTAGTATTGAGCAGTACCACATTTCCGCGAATCATATTCAGATAAAAATGTAAAAATGCCGCCAGCGGCTCGTTGCTTCTCAGCCCCATGATATAAATGGTTTCCGCCGAGAGAATGGTGGAAACAGCCGATTCAAATGCCGCAGGGTCCAAATTATCTATGGTATCCTGCAGTTTTTCTATATCCGCCGAAAGAACGGAGGTCAGAATTTCGGACTGGGAACTTCTTCCGTATTTTGCGTCCATCCTCTGCATATTGCTGAGCTTTCCGCGGACGCACTCCTCCAAAGCCTTCTGGAACTCCGGGTATCCGTCATATCCGATGCCGGAGGCAAAGCGCACTACCGTGGATTCGCTGATACCCAGCGTCTCCCCTAACTTTGCCGCCGTCATAAATACCGCCTGATCATAATGCTCGGAAATATAATTGGCAATTGCCTTATGGCTCTTGCTCATCTTGTCATACTGTTCCTTTATCCTGTTCAGAATATCGTAATTCTTTTCCATCCGTTTTCCGACTCCTTACTCCTGCTTTTCTCCGGCAAATGCCCTGTAAGAACGCTCCAAAAGCTCCAGAGATTCCCTGTCGGACAAGTCATAATCTCCGGTCAGTGACATACAGGCAGCGCCATGAATGAAAATCCACATTTTCATAAAAAGTCCGCTGGGGTCCGGACACCCCGACACTCTCGCCAGATTGATTTCATACACCACATTTCCCTCGTCGCCGTTCAAAACCTCATACATGCTCTTTCTGCGGTTTTCGCCGGATACAAAAAGAAGTTCAAACAGATGGCGCTCCTCTCTGGCGAAGGCAATATAAGCCATACCCAGATTGGCAAACGGTGTTTTTCCGATTCTGGGATAAAGACTGTAATAATCCCTAAAAAAAGAAACAGCCCTCTCGTAAACCGCATCCCACAGCTCATCCATGTTTTTATAAACACGGAAAATCGGCTGCGTGGAGCATCCGGCATGCGCCGCCACTTTTCTGGCGGTCACATTGGCGAATCCCTCCTCGCGGGTCATTGCAAAGGCTGTATCCAGTATTTGTTCCATGGTAATTGTTTCTTTTCTTGCCATATCTCGCTCCACTGTAAAATAATTCCGAAACCTCTATAACACTTGTTATTTTACTTGGTGAAAAACAGCTTGTCAAGAGTTTACTGCACGACTTGGCTGTACATTTCCGGCCGGCGGTCCCTGTAAAGTCCCCAGTTAAAGCGTTCTTCCCGCAGTTCATCCAAATCGTAGTCCGCCGTGAGGACACACTCTCCCGTCCGTGCTGCACATGCCACCAATTCTCCGGTGGAGTCGGTCAGGAAGCTGGAGCCGTAAAAACAAAGTTCCGAGCGCTGCCCACCGTTTTCGCTGTCCGGTTCCACCGTCTCCGTGCCAAACCGGTTTGCCGCCGCTACAGGAATGATATTTGCCGCCGCATGTCCCTGCATCACACGTCTCCAGTGCGGCATGCTGTCACACTCCAGAATCGGTTCGCTGCCGATGGCTGTGGGGTACAAAAGCAATTCCGCACCTTCCAGTGCCATGCACCGTGCCGCCTCCGGAAACCATTGATCCCAGCAGATTCCGACACCGATTTTTCCAAAGGAGGTATCCCAGACCCGGAAGCCGGTATTTCCCGGTGTAAAATAAAATTTCTCCTGATAATAATGGTCGTCCGGAATATGAGTTTTGCGGTACACGCCCAAAAGTTTTCCGCAATCCAGCATGGCAACGGAATTGTACAGCACGTTTTTATCCCTCTCGTAAAAGCTGACCGGTATCACAAGTCCCAATTCCTCACTTACTTTTTGAAAATGGCAGACAGCGTCATTCTCCTCCACCGGCTTTGCATAACCGTAAAAAGAATAATTCCTCTGCTGGCAAAAATAGTGCCTTTCAAACAATTCCGGCAAAAGCACCACATTCGCACCCTCTCCTGCCGCCTGACGCACCAGTCTGTCCGCTGTTTGTATATTCTGTTCCACCCCTACACTGCACTGCATCTGCACTGCGGTCAACACTACTTTTCTCATTTTTTCCTCATTTCTGCGCACGTTCTTTGCGCATAGCGAGTTTGTGTCAAGTGCGCGCAGACACAAATCTCGTGATTGAAAAATTTTATTTTTCAATCTTTCTCCTGTCATCCGCTCCTCCCTTTCGGGTAACGGATAATTCTCCTTTCTCCCGCCTTTTTATCAACGTTTCGGAATCTGCTGGGTAATGCAGTGAATATTTCCGCCGCCCAGTAAAATATCCCTCGCCGGAACCTGGCAAATTTTCCTGTCCGGGAACAGACGCCCTAAAATATCTGCTGCGGTTTTATCCATTTCATCTCCGAATCCGGGCACTATCACACTGCCGTTGGCAATATAGAAATTCACATAGCTTGCCGCCAGCCTTTCCCCGGCGTCCCGCACGTCCTCGCCCTCTTCAAACACATACCCCTGCAAATCCTCTTCTCTCACCAGAACCGGCATTTTCGGAATCGGCAGCTTATGTATTCTAAAGGGGCGTCCGGCGGCATCCGTCTGCCTGCGAAGCGCCTCTTCACAAGCCGCACTCATGGCATACTGAGGGTCATTTTTATCATCCGTCCATGCCAGAACCACTTCTCCCGGTTTCACGAATGCACAAATATTATCCACATGCTCGTTGGTCTCGTCCTGATAAATTCCGCAGGGCAGCCATACTACCTTTTTGCCTCCCAGCGTTTTACAAAGCACCTCTTCAATCTGTTCCCTGCTAAGCTGCGGGTTTCGCCCCCTGCTAAGGAGACAAGCCTCCGTGGTTAAAATCGTTCCCTGTCCATCGCTGTGGATGGAACCGCCCTCCAGCACAAAAGGGTGAGCGTCAAAGCGCTTTTCCCCCAGTTCTCTGCAAAGGGCGGACGCTGCCAAGTCGTCCCTCTCCCAGTGGGGATACAGTCCGTCCACCTCACCACCCCACGCGTTAAAGCACCAGTCAATGCCCATTCTGCCACCCTTGTCGTCTATGACAAAAGTAGGAGCCACGTCTCTTGCCCACGCATCATCACTTTCTATGGGAAGTACCGTGATTTGTGCACCGGGGGCATTTGTTTCCAATATTTTCTCCACTTCCCCTGCTCTTTCGGAATCTGCCAGAAAATAGACCGGTTCACTCTCTGCAATGAGCGCCGCCACTTGGCAAAATGCCTTTTGGGCAGCCTCCCCCCCGTGGGGCCAGCTTCCCGGGCGCACCGGCCATATCATAATGCAGCCGTCATGGGGTTCAAATTCAGCGGGCATACGAAAGCCCTTTATCTTATCAAAATTATCCATCAGGAAAGCCTTCCTTTAAAATCCGAATATCCAAACTTTTTAATCAGATGGCACTCACCGTCCGCACGCATTCCGTAAATTGCCGGCAAAGCCACACCGTTGAAGGTATTATTTTTCACCATGGAATAAATTGCCATATCCTCAAATGTCACCCTGTCACCAATCTGCAGAGGCTGCTCAAAGGAATAATCCCCGATAATATCTCCCGCAAGACAGGTATCTCCGGTCAACCGGTAAGTATAGGGGTACTCCCCCGGCAGTCCGCTTAGTGCAAGCGGCGGGCGGTAGGGCATTTCCAAAACATCCGGCATATGGCAGGCGGCGCTGCAGTCTAAAATCAGATTGCTGACCTCACCGTTTTTCACCACGTCCAGCACCGTTCCCACCAGATACCCGGCATTTAATGCTACCGCTTCCCCCGGCTCTAAGTAAACCTCCAGACCATACTTTTCCTTCATCCTGCAAATGCAGTCTTCCAAAAGGGAAATGTCATAATCCTTTCTGGTAATGTGATGGCCTCCGCCAAAATTAATCCACTTCATGTCCGGAAGAATGTCTCCGAACTGCTCTTCCACCGCATCTAAAGTAACTGCCAGCGCATCCGAATTCTGTTCGCAGAGTGTATGAAAATGCAGTCCCTCCACTCCCGTCAGATTCATTTTCCTGAGGTTCTCCGCTGTAATTCCCAGACGGCTTCCCGGTGCGCATGGGTCGTAAATAGCGTGTTCTTCCTGCGTAGAACGCTGCGGATTGATACGAAGTCCGATACTTTTTCCTTGGCAGCGGTTCCGAAACCGCTCCAGCTGTGCTTCGGAATTAAACACAATGTGGTCGCAGATTGCGGTTATCTCTTCAAATTCCTCCTCCCGGTATGCAGGGCAAAAGATATGATTTTCCTTTCCCATCTCTTCCCTGCCAAGCCTTGCCTCAAAAAGACCGCTTGCCGTAGTGCCCGACAAATACTTTCCGATAAGCGGATATTCCGCAAAAGCCGAAAATGCCTTCTGCGCCAGCAAAATTTTGCAGCCCGTTCTCTCCATAACGCCGGAAAGAATTCTGCAGTTTTCCTCCAGCTTCCCCTCATCTATCACATATGCCGGGGAAGGGACCTGCTCCAGCCGCATCACTCCACCATAGCAGGTGCTTCCTCTATCACCCACGGCAGACCCCATTTATTCAGCGCTTCCATATACGGGTCGGGGTCAAACTGTTCTGTCGTAAACACGCCCGGCTTCTGCCATGCTCCGGTACATACCAGCATTGCCCCAATCATGGCAGGCACACCTGTCGTATAGCTGATTGCCTGACTTCCCACCTCTTTATAACACTCCTGATGGTCGCAGACATTATAAATGTAGAGATTCTTGTCCTTTCCGTCCTTTTTTCCGTGGAAAATACAGCCGATATTGGTCTTTCCTACCGTGCGGGGTCCAAGACTCGCCGGGTCAGGCAGCAGTGCCTTCAAAAACTGTATGGGCACAATCTCTTTTCCCTCATATAAAATGGGGGTGGTGGACAACATTCCCACATCCTCCAGACATTTCATATGGGTGAGGTAACTCTGCCCAAACGTCATAAAGAAACGGATTTTCTTGACGCCGGGTATATTTTTCGCCAGTGCCTCAATTTCCTCATGGTGCAGGAGATACATGTCTTTTTTGCCCACCTGCGGGAAATCATACTCCCGTTTGATACTCATGGCAGGCACCTCCACCCAGTGGTCGTTCTCCCAGTAACTGCCGGGGGCGCTGACCTCTCTTAAATTAATCTCCGGGTTAAAATTGGTTGCAAACGCATATCCGTGGTCACCGCCGTTGCAATCCAGAATGTCAATCGTTTCAATCTCATCAAAATAGTGTTTGAGGGCATACGCGGTAAACACGCTGGTTACCCCGGGGTCAAATCCGGTTCCTAAAAGAGCCGTCAGTCCTGCTTTTTTGAACTTCTCTTCATATGCCCACTGCCAGCTGTAATCAAAGTAAGCACTGAAGCCCTTCTCCTTACAGCGTTTTTCATATATGGCACGCCACTTCGGGTCATCCGTATCCTCCGGCTCATAATTTGCCGTATCAATATAATGAACTCCCGCCGCAAGGCACGCATCCATAATGGCAAGGTCCTGATAAGGAAGCGCCACATTCAAAACCGCATCCGGGGCATACTCCCGGATGAGTGCGGTAAGCGCCTCCACGTCCTCCGCATCAACCTGCGCCGTTGTAATTTTTGTTTTTGTCGTTTTCTCCAGTTCCGCCTTCAACGCATCGCACTTGGACACCGTGCGGCTTGCAATACAAATTTCCGTAAAAACTTCACTGTTCTGACAGCACTTGGCGATAGCTACTCTTGCCACTCCGCCACATCCGATAATCAATAATTTAGCCATTTTTTCTACCTCTTTCCTTTCTATGTCTGCATTTTCCGTGTCTTCTGTTCTTTTCCAGTGTCTGCACTTTCTGCACTGCATCTTCCTGTGCCTTCTGTTTTTCCCTTTTCCGGCGTCTGCACTTTTTGCATTTGCTTCTTTCTACGCCTTCCGTTTTTTCCTCTTCCGGTGCCCGCACGTTCTGTATTTACTTTTCCCGCTACGCCTGTCCTTCTTCCTGCTCCAGTAAATCTTCCACATATTTCGGAAGCAGAAATGCCCCGATATGAAGGTTTGTCGTGTAATACCACGTCTTCAGTTTTCGCTCATTCCATCTGTCCGCATCAAAATCATTGACGGGATGATATTTTTTGCTGGCAAATCCAAACATCCAGTAACCGCTGGCACAGGTGGGGATATGCGCCTGATATACCCTGCTGATGGGGAAACTCCGGTATACTTTTCTGTGCATGGAGCGGAATGCCGATTCATCCTCATCAAAGAACGGGCTTCCGTGCTGGTATACCATCAGTCCGTCCTCTTTTAGGGCACGGTAACAGCTCCCGTAAAATTCCTTTGTAAACAGTCCCTCCGTATGACCGAACGGGTCGGTGGAATCGTTAATGATAATATCGTACTCACTCTGCCTTCCCCGCAGAAATCTCAGACCGTCCTGATAAAACACCTGCACTCTCTCGTCCTCGAACCCTTTTGCCGTATCCGGGAAAAAGCGTTTGCAGACCTCCACCATCTGTTCGTCCGGCTCCACCACATCAATTTCCTCTATCTCCGGGTATGCGGCAAATTCTCTTGCAACACCGCCGTCTCCACCGCCGATAATTAACACCTTCCGCACATGCGGATGCACCGCCATGGGTACATGCGTCACCATCTCGTTATAGATAAACTCATCCGCCTCGGAAAAAATAACCGCACCGTCCAGCGCCAGAAATTTTCCGAATGCCGCCGACTGGAACACATCTATCTGCTGGTATTCGCTGTGGGCGCTGAACAACTGTTTTTCCACCTTAATATCCAGACTGACATCCTCTGTCTGTAAATCCGAAAACCAAATTTCCGATGTCTTTTTCATACTGCCTTCTCCCCTCTCCTTTTATTCCAAAACCTGTACATAATCCACTTTCGGGTCTGCCGCTCCCTGCAGGCTGCATCCCTTTTCCCTTGCATACAGAATATGGTCGATAATCTCTGTGGTAATCCGCTCCCCCGGCGCCAGTATGGGAATTCCCGGCGGATAGCACATGACAAATTCCCCGCATACCCTTCCGGCAGTTTCCCGGATGGGAAGCACCTGTTTTTTTGCATAAAAGGACTGCTGTGGACTGCAGACCACCTCAGGCTGCACGGAATCCACATAGGCAAGTGCCGATGTATCCCCCTGATACAGACGCTTAATGTCCGCCAGCGCTCCCACCAGTCTTTCAATGTCCCTTATTCTGTCACCGATGGAGATATATGCCATAATATTTCCAATATCACCAAATTCAATCTGAATATCATATTCATCCCGCAAAAGGTCATAAACCTCTATTCCGGTAAGTCCAATGGATTTTGTGAAAATACACAGCTTCGTCACGTCAAAATCATACACACTTTTGCCGTCAATCAGTTCTTTTCCGTAAGCATAATAGCCGCCGATGGCATTGATTTCCTCTCTGGCATACTCTGCCATTTCCACCACCTTAGCAAAGCATTCCTTGCCCCGCAACGCCAGATTTCTCCGGCTCAAGTCCAGACTGGACAACAGCAGATAGCTTGCCGAAGTGGTCTGTGTCAGATTGATAATCTGTCTCACATGCCCTTTGTCCATATCCGGCCCAATCAACAAAACTGAACTCTGTGTCAGGCTTCCCCCGGATTTGTGCATGGACACCGCAGCCATATCCACACCTGCCACCATTCCCGCCACCGGCAGGTTATCTCCAAAATAAAGCTGGGTTCCGTGTGCTTCGTCACAGAGCACCTTAAGTCCGTGGCTGTGTGCAAGCCGGGTCAGCTTTTTTAAATCACTGCAGATTCCGTAATAAGTGGGATTGTTAATCAACACCGCCTTTGCATCGGGGTTAGCCTGAATCGCCGCTTCTAACGTCTCGGCTTCCATCCCCAGCGCAACCCCGATAACCGGGTGGATACGGGGATTCACATATACCGGCACCGCCCCACAGAGAATCAACGCATTGATTACGCTTTTATGTACATTTCTCGGAAGAATAATCTTATCGCCAGCCTTACATACGGACAGTACCATCGCCTGTACCGCACTGGTAGTTCCCCCGACCATGAGAAAAGCATGGGCTGCACCGAAAGCATCTGCAGTCAGCTCTTCCGCCTCCGCAATCACAGACACCGGATTGCACAGATTATCCAGCGGTTTCATGCTGTTCACGTCCAGACCTACACACTGTGCGCCCAGCAGCTGCGTCAGTTCCGGGTTTCCCCTTCCTCTTTTGTGTCCCGGCACATCAAAGGGCACTACCCTCTTTCGTTCAAACCGTTCCAGTGCCTCGCAGATAGGGGCACGGCGTTGTTTTTCCATGTTCATACTTCTTCTCTCCCAGATAAAAAATCATAAAACAAATAAAAACAGCAAAAAAGAAAGCAGACAGTATCACCACCATCTGCTCTCTTTGCCTTCTCTATGGATTGCGTCCGTCACCTTCCGACCTGCGCTATCTATCCTATCGTTCAAAGAATTATGTGTTGTTCATTCAGAGTATGTTCAGCAATCATCAGATATGCTGCTCTTATTGACCGTTTCACAAGATGATAATGATTTTAAAGTAATCAGCTTATAAAATTTGAGCTTCTAACTCAATCAATAATGCGGATTGAACCGCCCGGCAGCCGACCCGCCTGTCCGTAAGGCTCTCTTCATCTTTAGATGAAGCGGTCTGAAAATTGCTGCGATTTGCATCGCAAGATTGAATATAACATACCCGCCATGCCCTGTCAAGAAAAAAAGAGCAGCAAAGGAAAATCCTTCACTGCCCTTTCTGTGTTTCGTTATTTTAAGCCCGGCTATGTCATCACTGTATTTTATACAGGATATGCGCCGTTCTTGGTATCAGCCTGAGTCATATCCACCTTCTCCTGCTGAGCCTGACGATATTTAAAGAAATCGGTTGCAACCTGAGGGAACAGAGCGTAGCTCAGCACGTCCTCATCCTGCTGTTTCCATTCTTTCATTTCGCCCTCTAACTTATCCAGCTCGTTGTCAAGCATATCTGCGTAACGACAGGTAATTCTCTTCTCGCCGGGAATAACTTTATCAATTACTTCCTGGTTCATGGGTTTTACGGTCTGACCGTACTCACCGCGAAGAACTGCCTTGGTCTCCTTGGTTGCCATCTTGTAACGCTCGCCCATCAATACGTTAAATACAGCCTGCGTACCGACAATCTGGGAAGAAGGAGTAACCAGAGGGGGCTCACCGAGGTCTTTACGAACACGGGGAATCTCTTTCAGCACATCATAGTACTTGTCCTCTGCGTTCTGCTCTTTCAACTGGCTAACCATGTTGGAAAGCATACCGCCGGGTACCTGATACAGCAGAGTCTTAATATCAACACCCATAACCTTGGGATTGAGCAGACCGTTTGCAAGGCACTCGTCTCTGTAAGGTCTGAAATAATCTGCGATTTCAGCCAACAGATTCTGGTCGTATCCGGTATCATAAGGAGTTCCGCGGAAGGTCTCAACCATAACCTCGGTTGCGGGCTGTGAGGTACCCATAGCAAACGGGCTGATTGCGGTATCAATAATATCGACACCTGCCTCAACTGCCTTCAGGTAAGTCATACTTGCAACACCGGAGGTGTAATGGGTATGCAGTTCAATCGGAAGATTGGTTGCGCTCTTCATTGCAGTAATCAATTCGGTTGCCTTGTAAGGAACCAACAGACCTGCCATATCCTTGATACAGATGGAATCCGCACCCATCTCCTCGATTTTCTTTGCCATATCGGTCCAGTACTCCAGAGTGTAAGCATCACCCAGTGTATAGGAAAGAGCAACCTGTGCATGTCCTCTTCCTTCCTGTGCCTTGAACTTGTTGGTAGCGTTTACTGCTTCCTGCAGGTTACGAAGGTCATTCAGACAATCGAAAATACGAATAATATCAATACCGTTGGAGATAGATTTCTGTACAAAATAGTCAACCACATCATCTGCATAAGGTCTGTAGCCCAAAATATTCTGTCCACGGAACAGCATCTGCAGTTTGGTCTCCTTGAATCCGTCACGCAGCTTTCTCAATCTGTCCCAAGGATCTTCCTTGAGAAAGCGAAGGCATGCGTCAAAGGTAGCTCCACCCCAGCACTCTACTGCATTGTAACCAACCTTATCCATCTTTCCGATAATGGGAAGCATAAGTTCGGTAGGCATTCTGGTAGCAATCAGAGACTGGTGCGCATCACGCAATATAGTTTCCGTAATTTTAATCGGTTTCTTTACTTGTTCTGACATTTACGAATTTCCTCCATTTATTTTTATATAAGCAATGCTGTTTCGTTGTGCACTGCCTTAGAATACTCCGAAGATAGCCATAAAGGTACCTGCAGCTACGGCAGTTCCGATAACACCTGCCACGTTAGGACCCATTGCATGCATCAGCAGGAAGTTTGTAGGGTCTGCCTCAGCACCAACCTTCTGAGATACACGGGCTGCCATGGGAACTGCGGATACGCCGGCAGAACCGATTAACGGGTTCACCTGTCCCTTGGTCAGTACACACATTAACTTTCCGAAAAGTACGCCTGCGGCGGTACCAAACATGAAAGCAATCAGTCCCAGTGCTACAATTTTCAAAGTATCGAGGTTCAGGAATGCTTCTGCGCTGGTGGTTGCACCAACGGAAGTACCTAACAGGATAACTACGATATACATCATTGCATTGGAAGCGGTCTCGGTCAGCTGTCTTACCACGCCGGACTCTCTGAACAGGTTACCTAACATCAGCAAACCTACAAGGGGTGCTGTGGTAGGAAGAATCAGACATACAACAACCGTAACCACGATAGGGAACAAAATCTTCTCCAGTTTGGATACCGGGCGAAGCTGTCCCATCTTAATCTTTCTTTCCTTCTCCGTTGTCAGCAGCTTCATGATAGGCGGCTGAATAATAGGAACCAGAGACATGTATGAGTACGCTGCCACTGCGATAGGTCCTAAAATAGCGGTCTGTCCCAGCTTACCTGCAAGGAAAATAGAAGTAGGTCCGTCTGCACCACCGATGATGGAGATTGCCGCTGCAGCCTTGTCATTAAATCCTAACCAGATTGCTCCGAAGTAAGCAGCGAAAATACCAAACTGTGCTGCCGCACCCAGCAGGAAACTCTTGGGGTTGGCAATCAGGGGACCGAAGTCTGTCATGGCACCTACGCCCATGAAAATAAGGGACGGCAGGATTGCCAGTTCATCCAGTTTGTAGAAATAATACAGTAATCCGCCTGCACCGTTTGCTGCATCCTCAGCATGAAGCATAATGTCGGGATAAATATTTACCAACAACATACCAAATGCAATAGGAAGCAAAAGCAAAGGCTCAAAATCATGACGGATAGCTAAATAAAGGAAAAAGAACGCAACCAGAATCATAACGTAATTTCCCCATGTGAGGTTAAAAAACGCTGTCTGATGAATCAGGTTGTTAAGCGTTGTAGCTATATATTCCATTTGATGACCTCCTGTTGTTTTGCTCTTGTGCTAAATTGCCATATCCTAATCTGACGATTAGTTCATTGTTGCAAGTACAGCACCAGCTTCAACAGCATCACCTACTGCTACGTCAATGCTTGCGATTGTACCATCCTGAGGAGCTACTACAGGAATCTCCATCTTCATAGCTTCCAGAATTACTACGGAATCTCCCGCTTTTACTGCCTGGCCTGCACTTGCCTCTAATTTGAACACTTTACCTGCTGCGCCGGCTTCGATTTTAATGCTGCCTGCTGCGCCGCTTGCCTTGGGAGCTGCAGGTGCTGCCTTAGGTGCAGCCTTGGGAGCTGCGGGTGCCTTTGCTGCTACGGGAGCTGCGGAAGATGCTCCTTCCTCTACTACTACATCGTATACATTTCCATTTACTGTAATGGTGTAATTTTTCATTCTTTTAATCCTCCATATTATAATCTTTTCGCTCTACGAATGGAACGAACTACAAATCCGTCTGTGGATGAAGCACCCTCGCTGGCAGCGATTGCTGCTGCGATAACTGCAACCAGTTCCAAATCGTCGCTTTCATCGGCATTTTCTTCCTGGTCAACAATCTGTGCCACAGCCTTATCAATGCCGTCTTTCTTTGCATCATTCTTCTTGCCGAATTTACCCTGAATCTTTGAAATATAGCTGAAGCAGTAAATAATCAGGCTGATCAGTATCAGTACCACGAACACGGTTCCCATACCGATAAGAGTATTGAGCGCTGCTTTTCCCATCAGTTCTCCCATGGAAGAAATCGGGTTCAATGCAGCAGAACTCATCACCAGAAAACGGTCATTGGATAAAATGACTTCTGCCTCTGCGTCCTTTGTCTCACCTTCCACCGGTACATGAACGATAATGTCGCCATCGTCAATCTTTGCCTCCGGCTCGCCTACACTTTTGATTGCTCCGATGGTGTCCATGGCAGAATCAAAAGATTCCACAGCCTTGGTAAAAGCATAGCCGTCTACCTTGAGGTTATTTTCCTCTTCGATTTTGTATCCGACTTCTTCCCAAGTGTAATCAGCCAGTTCTTTCTGCTGTTCCTCTCCGGTATACTCTAAAACCAGCGAAATAATCTGCTTTGCAGTTTCCTCTGCACTGTCAACCTTCTGCTGCTCATACGCTGTCAACTGCTCTTCACTGCCACATGCGGTCAATCCAAAGATACAGGTAATCATACATGCGAAAGCCAATAATCTTTTCATCTTATAATCACCCTTTCTAAACTGTTCCGTGTTTCTTTGCAGGACGGTCTTCACTCTTTGTGAATAACATTTCAAATGCACCGATAACATACTTTCTGGTGTCGGCTGCATTTACAATCTGGTCCACATATCCTCTCCTTGCGGCGCTTGCCACATTTGACTGAAGTGCCTTGTACTCTGCTGCTTTTGCATTGATAACGTCAGCACCCTGTCCATCATACATAATCTGGGCAGCCAACTTGCTGTCCATGGTTCCGATTTCAGCATCCGGCCATGCCATGGTAATATCTGCTCCGATTGCCTTGGAGTTCATTGCCACATAAGCGGTTCCGTATGCCTTTCCGATAATTACATTTACCTTGGGAACGGTAGCATTTGCAAAAGCATAGGTCAGCTTTGCAGCAGCCTTTGCGATTCCCTTTTCAGAGCACAGAGTTGCCTCATAGCCCGTTACATTTGTCAGAGTAAGTACAGGAATACCAAAAGCGTCACAGAAGTTTACAAAATCTGCTGCTTTTTCGCATCCTTTTTTGGTAAGTACGGCATTCAGCTTTTCAACTACTTTGCCTTCTTCGTCACAAACCTCACTGCGGTTTGCCACAGCACCTACGGTTGCTCCGTTCAGACGGATAAATCCGGTTACCATATCCTTAGCGTAACCTGCTTTTACCTCGAAGAATCTGTTGTCATCTGCCAACAGAGACAGTGCAACGGAGGTATCTCCCACACAGCCTGCAATCTCAGCAACCGCACGGTTCAAATCATCCGTACACTCTGTAAAGCAGCCGTCCTCCTCGTTGTTTGCGGGAAGGAATCCAACCAGTTCACGAATCTGTGCCAGAATGGAATCTTCATCTGCCACTACATCCACGATACCGCTCTCCTTGGACTGGAAATCAGCGGAAGAAGAATCACACTTGGTGATTACATTGCCATCCAATGCGTTGGGTGCATTGACAAACAGTTTTGCATTCTTCTCTTCCATAAAAGTGAAATCTGTCAGAGTGGGGAACAGTCCAAGTCCGCCTCCACAGGTGCCAAAGATTGCTGTAATCTGAGGAATCACTCCGGAAGCCATTGTCTGTTTCAGGTAAACCTCACCGAATGCTGCAAGAGCGTCGGTTGCCTCCTGTAATCTGAGACCTGCACTGTCAATCAGTCCGATAACAGGTGCACCGGTCTTCATTGCCAAATCATAGAGGTTGGCAATCTTCTTAGCGTGCATCTCTCCGATACTGCCGTTCATTACGGAAGCATCCTGACTGTAGACATACACAAGATTACCGTCAATAACTCCATAACCGGTAATGACACCGTCAGAAGGAGTTTCTGTGGGTTTCATGTTGAAATCTGTTGCTCTTGCTGTAACAAGACCGCCAATTTCAACGAAACTGTTTTCATCGAGCAAAGAAAGAATTCTTTGACCCGCTTTTGAAGTAGTACTCATGCTTTCAGCCCTCCATTTATAATAAATAAAAAGATAACAGATTAATATGAAAAGTCATTTTGCCATAAATAACGCAAATGCCCCCATGATTAATGTCTGTAGTAGTATAACATAAAAAAAGCAACTCGCAAAGAACGAATTGCTTTTTTTTACAAGTTTTTTACAAAATTCGTGCAAATCACATTTTATCGAAAGAAGGATTTCTTCCCTCCCGTTCCGGTTTTTAAATCTTTTACCACACAAACGGTGTATCTAAAGATTTCCATTCGATTTCCACCGGGTAGGCTTTGGCTGCCTCGTCCAATTCCGTCTCCTGCTCCCATGTATAGTAGCCGGTTTCTTCCTCCATCCACCAATAAATTCCACTGTCATATTCCATACGGCCTCTGTATGTATGGCTGTCACCGTTGGCGGCACTGGTAGATATAATGAAAAATTCATCCATATCCTCATTCATTGTGACAAAACCTCTGGAACCGCCGATGGATGCGATACCCTCGGAAATCAAATACCTATTTTTTCCTGCCCGCTGCATAATCGGCATTTCTGTATAATTACCGTCTACGATAGATTTCTGATAGGTAACCATCACCCAATAGCTCATACCATTGTAGGTAGTCTGGGAGGTATTTGCTCTGATTAGCATTTCCGGAATCCCATCCTTATCCAAATCTATCAGGGCATATTCAAATTTGTCTCCGGTTTCCGTCAAGTTGTCATAGATTTCCTTTTCAAATCCATAAAGGCCAACCTCACTGACCATAGTTACGGTTCCGTCAGGCACATGCTGTAAAATCGTACGATATTTGTCACTCCAGCCCACTTCATCATGTACTGTTACTTCTTCTTGTACGGTTACTTCTTCCGGTTCTGACATCCCAACGGGATTTCTGCGTATATCTTCCACCTCATTATCCGGGTTTTCCAAAATTGTGGTATCAATCTCTGTCGGAATGTCCAGATTGTGGTTGATAACTCCCGCCGTTATTCCTCCTATTACTGCCACTGTCGCCACAATTCCCATAACAGCTTTTCCTGCTGTTGTAGACAAAAAGGCTGCCTTTGGGGCAACAGCCGCCGTATTTTCTACTGCCTGATATGCCTGTACAGGTGCCTGTGTATTCTTCAATATACTTTCCCCACATTCAGACAGGGTAAGCTCTGCGGCCGGTTCTGCAGCGTACGCCACCATATCTTTTCTGAGGAGATACAAAAGAAGTGCCACAGGTGCAATGCTGTAGAGCTTGTAGCCTTTCTTTTGCAGTTCTTCCGCTTTCTCTTTAATATTATTTCTGCCATAGCGCAGTCTGGATTTCACGGTAGCCTCCGAGCAGCCAAGCTGTTCTGCAATTTCCTTTGTCGTAAGACCTTCCAGTTCAAAAGCAATCACCACAAGTCTCTGTTCGTCCGAGAGGGAATCAATCAGTTCATGTACAAGCTGTCTGGTTTCTTCCTTTGTGTATTCCAGTTCGGGAACATTATCCCATGAACTGACAGCCCGGTCAAAGATTTCGGTATCATCCTCGTCCTCACCGCTTTCCGCACGCAAATCAAGCGGTGTATGATTGCGCTTTTCCAATTCATTTTTTGCGGTATTGACTACAATCTGCGAAAGCCATGAGTCAAATTTTTCAGGTTCTTTGAGCTTGTCTAAATTTTTCCATGCCCGTATGTATGCCTCCTGCAAAACATCCTTTGCAGTCTCTTCATTCCTTACATATTTCAAAGCCAGATAATATTTATTGTTTTTGGTCGAATTGTAAAGGAAATCAAACCCTGTCATGTCCCCTTTTCGTGCCATTTCCACTGCTTCTGTGTATGTCATCTTTGTCTGTCCCTTTCCTGCTTATTTCTTTGTATGTACTTTTTTCCATATATTATACACTATTTTTTCCAACCAGGCACTGAATACTTTTATCGAATAGGCTGCAAATAGTGCCATCAGTATGCTTCCCACAACCTCTTTTGTGTTAAGACAGCAAATTCCTGTTAAACACAAGGCGTCACCCCAAAATACTAATTTTGCAATACTGTTCTGTCCATTGATTCTCCGGTAAACGCCATACGCTGCCAGCGCTATGATTGCCAGAAAGACGATGGCACTCAACAGCTTATACCCCAGCCGGTATCCTGCTGTTCCACAGAAAATGAATTCCTGTACATACTCTGCTGCCATGGCAGGCAGAGCGCCAAACACCACAACCAGTTTAAAAAGAAACGGCAGTACCGTAAATAGGATTTTTGCAAGAAGCTCCCCTAACTTGGTTCCGGCTTTAACAGCCAGTATATCCATAAGCGGATTGCCTGCACCCATACTTTTGGAGGAAGCGGTTGCTCGGGAAGGCTGATAGGAAGTGTTCTGCGCAGCCTTCGCTGCCTTCAGTCTTTTGGTCTCTTCCGTTTCTACCAGATAACCGTTCTGTACGTTTCCGTAATAGTAATATCCATCCGACGCACGGTAATAACCGTTTCCTGCAGAATCTGTTCTTGTTGCATGTACGTTATAAATATCTCTTCCTGTGCTCATTTTTTCTCTCCATTTCCGCGCATTTTCACGCATTATCATTTTTTGCTGTTTTTTCCGGTTTGCTTCATAATTTGCCTGTAAAGAGATTTGTTAGTATCCCCATCCATTTCAAAGTTCTGCATATCCCTGTGCAGCAAAAGCGCAAACCATTTAATGATATTTTTCATTGCATCCTTCCTCCCTTCTATTACGTTAGACAGGAAGAATTTGAAAATAGATTTAAAAAATCCCCCGAAAAAGCCTTTTTAGACCTTTTCGGGGGAGCATATCATACAGAAAAGTTTTTCACTTTATTAATTATATTCCGGATCGATACCATTGACCCATACTGCAAACAGCACCTCATTGATGATTGCGTACTGACCGTTGTAAATTACAACGCAGTTGCCATACAGACCATTTGCCTCATCCTCTGCACAATAGGCGATGAGGGAACAATCATCCACACCATATTCCGCCACTTTAATCACCTGCGTTCTCATGTAATCAGCGTAGATGGTTCCGGTAACATCCGGCCATGGTTTTGTATAAATCGGCTCGTCTACAAACTCTGCATTTGCGGCTACACTGCTCGGCAGAACCGATTCTGGAATATCTGCGTATCTGCCGTTTCTGTTGATTCCGGGAAGTTCTTTTGCGGACGGATTTTCAGATTGTTCCGGGGTTGTTGCAGGTGCTTCCGGTACTGTGGGAGCTTCTGTTTTGGTTTCTGTCTCTGACTTGCTTTCTTCCTCTGCCCTGCTTTCTTCCGCAGCTTTGCTTTCCTCTTCTGCCCTGCTTTCTTCCGCTGCTTTGCTTTCTTCCGTTGCCAATGACTCTTTCACAGTATCTTCCGATTCTAACGTAGATTCACTCACCTCTGCGCTTCCGGTTGTATTGGCAGAATCGTTCTCCCCACATCCGGTAAATGTCGTGCATATTAATACTGCTGCCATCATCATGGCGATAATCTTGTTTTTTCTCATGGTATTGTACCATCCTTTCCTCATATAATTTTTTGTATTGGCTTGCTTTTTATCAATCATCAGTGGGTTGCATAGTATTCATCCATCGCAGCCTTACATTCCTCCGAAGTATGACCGCCGCTCATACTGGCAGATATCAGTCCATCACTACGGATAAAAAGAGTCACGCCGTTGGAAGCTGTCCATGTAGTGCCGGTCTCAATTTCTCCTACCAGTTCACCCTCTGTGTCCGGAGTCTCTGCATTCGCAGGTTCCGTATTGGCAGGCTCATTATTGCCCCCACCCGCAGGCTGAGAGTTTGAATTAGAAGCCAGTGCAAAGTTTTCCACCGCATAGGTCATTCCGCGATAAACAAATACCGCACATGCCCCGGAACCGTAATTGGCATTCATGTAATTTTCATGGTGTCCGGGAGATAAGAACCACAGCATGTGAATGCTCAGTCCGTTCGGTGTGCTTCCGGATTGATATTCAATATTCTCACCATAATTGCCGCAGCCATTATGAGAGAAATCATCGACAATCTGCCGTGCTCTCTGACATGCGAAGTTGTAAATGTTTTCGTCCCACGCAAGCGCATTTAACCCTGCCGAAACTCTTTCATCATTCATATGACCCCATACTTCTTCCGCTACAGCCCTGTCATAGCTACCCGTCTCGGATCCACCGTTAAGCATAGGCATATTATCAATTTTACCAAGTTCCTGCCATGTCGTCGCATCAAGAACCGTTCCGTCTTCCGCAATGGCGATGTTCTCACCGTATTTTGCATAAGCAGCCGCGACAATAGGATTGTTAGGATTTAGGAATCCGTCAGGTGTCAGGAAATCCGTCTGCCCGGAGTTTGTGTTCTTTGTAACACTTGTTGTCTCCGGAACCTTCTCATTGCTTAAGTAATTGTCGCTGACAAATGCTTCGCCGTCACCATATGAAATTCTGTACCATCCGGTCTCGTTGCACCTGCCTGTGACTGTGACCTCATTATTTCTCTTAAGACTTCCCAGCTTCGTTCCTTTCGTGGAAGGTAGATTTCTTACGTTCACGGAACTCTTCGCATACATGGTTTTACTCTCATCCGTGTATGTATATCCGGTCGTCTTCTCTGTTTTAGAACTTTCCTCTGAAACTTCTTCAACCGGATTCTCTGCACTCTCTTTAACAGGCTCTTCTGTCTCCAAATCAGTATTCTCTGGAACAGATTCCTCTGTATCAGGAGTAACTTCAGTCTCCCCTACACTTTCTGTGTTTTCCATTCCTTCTGAACCCGGTTTCGTCTCAGGAGCGGAAGTCTCGGTGTTTTCCAAACTTTCCGTGGCTTCTACGGTTTCCACAGGCTCAGACGCAGTCCCGGTGTCTGAGTTGCCACATGCGGACAACACCAGTACGGTACATATGGTTACAGCCATCAGAACGAGTTTATACACCTTTTTCTTCATAATTTATACCTTCTTTCTTTTTGCACTCTTTATTGCTTTCACTTGTATGACAATACTTTTTGCAAAAAAGATTTAAAACTTTAGAATTTTTTACCCTTTCCCATAACGTCCACTATCCCACTTCATTATAATCATGTCTGCGGGTGCAAAGCCATATCACAAAAGTGCGTTGTCATGTATATTATAAGGGCAAATTACTTTTGTGTTTTCTGAAATTCTCAACTGCATGAGAAATTCATGTCTCTCACCCGTCAGAGTGTATCCATGCTGTGCAAGCGCATAAAAATCCCCTCCTTACCGGTTTGCCCAGTAAAGAGGGGATATATCATTTCTGGCGGTTCTTTTGTCAATTATAATTCATAACGGCATGCGAAACACGCAGAACTTCCGTCCAACGCTACTTCCGTTTCCTCTATTCCGGCTTACCAGCCAATAGTGCATTCTCATAAATCGCATCACTTGGAAGGTCAATATCATCCGTCCAAAAAACACAAGTCCGACTTTCATCGAGCTGTACCTGTTCAAATAATCCGTTTATTTTTTTTAAATCTTCATAACTTTTGATTGTGTTTATATCATCGTTGACATCATAAATACAATCTTTCCCATCATCAAAAATAACATGTAGCAAATAACCATTTAATGGCTTTACACTTTTAATCCTCGGTATCATGCCATCACCTCCAACCGGTTGAATAATTACCTATAACGGCGGCAATTTTCTTAAATTCTGGCTATCCCACATTTCTAATAATGCTTTCTGATTCTGCGCCATCCACTCCTCAACAAGTTCCTGCGCCGTACCGGGCAAATCCCCCTCAGTCATTTTCATTGTCCGCAAATCAAAGATTCCAATATGCTCACCATATAAGGCATGTATCATGCTCTTTCGGTTTGAAAAACATTTTTATTACGATTCCATAAAATCTGCTTATCTCCGGCATATTTTTCCTCTCTTTCCATCTTTGTCCTACTGCCTTTTGACAATATTATAATACCATTTTGCGCCTTATTCCTCAATACATTCTTGTGTATTTATTTTGAATATCGCCAAATGTTACCATGTATTGTACAAATACATAATGCCCATATTCCGATTTCTAATTCCTCACTTAATCAATGTAGGTTATAAATTAGAGTTTGCCCATAGCACAGTTGCCAAAAAATTGATAATTATTTTTCAGAATCCTTTTGGGCAAGGGTGATAGTATTTTTCTTAGCTATGCAACACGAAATGCAACACACATAAGAAAAAGGCGCCTGTTTAAGCGCCTTTTTGAATGGAGTAGACGGGAGTCGAACCCGTGTCCAAAAGCCCATTCCCTGTACTTCTACTATCATAGTCCGTTATCTTTAGCCGGTCTTACTCCGGCCTGTTCCCTCCTATGGCAGGAAACGAACAGCCTGCCATATTCAGTAGCTTCATCATACGCCCATACGCGCAAAGCTTAACGCATGTCGTTTCTCACATCTTTGATGCCCGGATTCCGAAGTGTGAGTGCCCCGGAGCGGACAAGCTGCCTGAGGCAGCGTCATTCACAGCTTACGCTGCAAATGCTAACTGATTATTATTTTCAGCGTTTAGTTTAATTGTGCGATTAACGTGTCGCAACGGATAGCTTCTCCAGCTGCAAGACCCCTGTCGAAACCTTTACTACCCCGGATTTCTTTACCTGCTAAGTATATCGGCTTCTTTGTGTTTCGTCAACACCGGAAACTCAAAGTTTTTGCCTTCAATTCCTTTTCCGCCTCGCGCCTCTGGTCTTTCTTGGCAATGTCCTGACGCTTGTCGTACAGCTTTTTACCTCTTGCGAGACCGATTTCCACCTTTACCTTGCCCTCTTTAAAGTATACCTGCAAGGGAACCAGTGTATACCCTTTTTCCTTAATTTTGCCTGTCAGCTTGTTGATTTCATACTTGTGCATCAACAGTTTTTTGACCCGCAGAGGGTCTTTGTTAAAAATATTGCCCTTTTCATAGGGGCTGACATGCATTCCGTAGACGAACACTTCCCCGTTCTCAATCCGGATAAAGGATTCCTTGATACTGCACTTGCCCATACGCATGGATTTTACTTCCGTGCCGTGGAGTGCAATTCCCGCCTCATAAGTCTCGTCAATAAAATAATCATGATATGCCTTTTTGTTATTCGCAATCAGTTTCTGCGTCTCTTTACCCTTTGCCATACTCATCCTCCGCCAATGAAAAATCAATGGTTCTGCTAAACCTGTCACACTCTGCGGCATATACCTTTAACGGCATACCCAGCTTATACGTCTTTCCGGTGACTTCCCCCACCATTTCATAGGTATTCTCGTTGTAATAATAATAGTCTCCCGGCAGCTTTGAAACGTGAATCAGTCCCTCCACCGTATTGGGCAGCTCCACATAAATCCCCCATGCGGTCACCCCGGAAACTACACCGTCATACACTTCGCCGAGATGGTTCTCCATGTACTCCACTTTTTTCAGCTTGTCCGTCTCGCGCTCTGCCTCGTCCGCCCGTCTCTCCGTATCGGAGGAATGTTTTGCCACCTGCGGAAGTATCTCCCGGTAGTGCTCCACTCTTTCCTCTTTCAACCTTCCTCTAAGCTGTTCCTTGATAATCCGGTGTATCTGCAAATCGGGATACCGGCGAATCGGCGAAGTAAAATGGCAGTAATATTGGCACGCAAGTCCGAAATGTCCAGTGCACTCCACGCTGTACTTTGCCTGTTTCATACTGCGCAGCGCAAGGCGTGCAATCATGGGTTCCTCCGGCGTTCCCGCCACTTTCTCAAGCAGCTTTTGGATTTCCTTCGGGTGAACTTCCTCACTTCCCACCTTGCTGCCCTTTTTGCTCATTGCTTTCATGTAATAGCCGAAATTATTGATAAAAACCGACAGCTTCTGTATCCGGTCTGCATCCGGCACATCATGAATACGATACACAAAAGGCAGTTCCAGCCAGTAAAAATGCTGTGCCACCGTCTCATTAGCGGCAAGCATGAAATCCTCTATCATATCCGTGGCAACATTGCGCTCGTAGGGCTTAATGTCCAGCGGTTTTCCCTGCTTGTCCAGTATAATCTTGCATTCCGGGAAATCAAAATCGATGGAGCCTCTCTTGCGGCGTTTTTTTCTGAGCAGCGCCGCCAGCGTCCTCATCTGCTGCAGCATCGGCACCAGATACTCATACTTCTGAAACTCTTTATTTTCCCGCACAATCTTTTCGTCCTCTAAAATTGCTTTCACTCCGTTGTAGGACATACGGTTATTGACCCGGATAACGGATTCGCAGATTTCATAATCTGTAATCTCACCCTGCTGATTCACGGTCATGAGACAACTCAGTGCAAGCCTGTCCACGCCCTCATTCAAAGAACAGATTCCGTTTGACAACGTGTGGGGAAGCATGGGAATTACCCGGTCAACCAGATACACGCTGGTTCCCCGGTTTAATGCCTCCCTGTCCAGTGCGGAATTTTCCTGCACATAGTTGGTAACGTCCGCGATATGCACCCCAAGGTGATAATTCGTGCCGTCAAAGGAAACGCTTACCGCATCATCCAAATCCTTGGCATCCTCACCGTCAATGGTTATCATGGTGACATCCCGCAAATCTTTTCTGCCGGCTCTGTCCGCCTCCGAGACATCCTGCGCCACGCGGGTCGCCTGATTCAATATCTTTTCGCTAAACTCCACGGGAAGCTCGTAGTTTCGCACAATGGACATAATATCCACGCCGGGGTCATTGACATGCCCCAGAATCTCCACAATCTTTCCCTCCGGGCTCTTGGTATTTGTGCCGTATCCGGTGATTTCCACCACCACTTTATGTCCTGTCACCGCACCTGCGGAGTACTCCAACGGAACAAAAATGTCCTGCGCAAGCTTGGCATTGTCCGGTATGACAAAGCCATAGTTATTGCGGGAGCGCTCATAAGTACCGACAACCTGCGTCATTCCTCTCTCCAGCACACGGATAACCTGTGCTTCCTGACGCTTTCCCGACTTCTTTGCAAGCAGGGACACCTCCACCAAATCCTTGTGAAAGGCTCCGTTGATACGGTCCTCCGGGATATACAAATCCTCGTCCCGTCCTTCCACTTCCACAAATCCAAATCCTTTGGCATTGCTGATAAAGGTTCCCGTAAGAACCTTACCGTTGGATTTCATATATTTTCCTTTGGAGGTAAGCATTAATTTGCCTTCCGCCAAAAGCTCCTGTAACAGTTCATGAAGCTCATCCCGCTCCTCTTTCGATACCTGCAAAAGCATGGCAAGTTCCTTTTCCTTCATCGGAACATAGAGTTCGTCATGAACCAAATCGGTAATTACTTTTTTTCTTTTTTCTTTCACATCTATATTGCTCATGATTTCCTCTCTCGCCTACTGCCTCATAATGCGCATAAAAAAACACTCTTTGTCACAAGAGTGTTTGTCTTACGCAATTTAGAATACGTTAAGATTAAGTATAACCGCAAGTACCATAAATAATACTGCAAGTATCTTGGTAATTTTTACTAAAAGACCTTCCATGGAACGTCCCTTATTCTTACCCCAGTAGGTTTCAGCAGCACCGCTGATAGAACCAAGACCGGCTGACTTACCTTCCTGCATCAGTACCAACACTGTAAGTGCCAGACAAACCAATATAAAAATAACCGTGAGTACGATTTTTAATGCTCCCATTTCACACCTCCTAATGTCAAGCGAGTTTCATTTTAACATACTGTTGAAATTATTTCAACTTCTTTTGCAAAAAAAACGGCAGTTTCCTGCCGATTTTTTGTGTTTTTCCCATATTTCACCTGTCATATACCTTATTCTGCGGTTGCATACATGAAATATTTGAATCCCAGCTTGGAAGCATAGAATCCTTTTACGTTATCTTTCAGCATATAAATGTCGGTATAAAAGTAAAGAGGGCAAAGCATCCAATCCTCAAACATCAAATCTTCCGCCTCGTGCATTTTCTCAATACGCTCTGTCCGGTCGGAAGACGCCTGCACTTCCTTAATCAGCCTGTCATACTCCACATCAGACCACTGCGCATCATTGTTCCCGTCTCCGGTAGTCCACATATCCAAAAAAGTGATAGGGTCATTAAAGTCTGCCAGCCATCCGTTACGGGCAATCTGATAGTCCCCCCTCTTACGGGTATTCAGGAAAGTAGCCCACTCCTGAGAAACCAGTTCACAGTTTACACCTATCTTGGACCACATATTCTGGAGAGCCTCTCCAATCTGCTGATGTGCAGTTCCTTCATTATAAAGATATTCAATGGTGGGAAGTCCCTCACCGTTGGGATAACCTGCCTCTGCCAGTGCTTCTTTTGCAAGTTCCAGATTTCCCTCATAGTCTGTGGGGTCATAGTAGTTGCCGCCAACCTCACGGAATTCCTCGGAAGGATCAGCATCGGAAAGTCCAAGAGGCACATATGCTCCCGCTTCCTGCTGCCCCGCCTGACCGATTTGCTCCACCAGATAGGTGCGGTCTATCGCAAGTGTCAGCGCTTTCCGAAGCAGACGATTGCTCATTATCTCATCCTGCACATTAAAGCTGATATAATAAACGCCCAACTGCCCATCCATATGAAAGTCGGATTTCTCCTTCAATGCCGCAATTTCATCATTTGGTACGGAGTCAATCATGACTACATCACCGGTCTCATAAGCTGCAAGCTGTGCTGCATCATCCTCCATGAGAACAAATTTGATTTTGTCGGATACCACTGCGTCAGCATTCCAGTAATCGGGATTTTTTTCCATCTCGATGTAAGAATTGTGTTTCCACTCTTTCATTCTGTAAGGACCGTTGCCAATGTATGTGGCTGCATCCTGTGTCCATCCGTCGGGATTTGCCTCTACTACAGCCTGCTTTACCGGCGCATAGGCAGGGAACGCACACAATTCCTGAAAATAAGGGGTATCTGCCTTTAATTTGACAACCAGCGTCTTATCATCCTCGGCAACTACATTCAATTTTCCCTCATCATATCCTTCCACGCATTCAAAAATTCCTTCGTAGTCAGCCGCAGTCTCCGGATTGATTACCCGATTCCACGAATAAACGAAATCGGAAGCCGTCAAATCGGAACCGTCAGACCATTTTAGTCCGTCCCTGAGATGGAAGGTGTAGGTTAATCTGTCCTCGGAAATATCTACAGATTCCGCCTGACCGGGAACCGGCTGCGCATTTTCATCCAGTGTCATCAGACCCTCAAATGCGTGAACAATATAGGTACCTCCGTCTACCGAGCTGTTCAGCGCCGGGTCAATGGTATCCGGTTCCGGACCTACCACTACCGCAAGTTCCTTTGCTTTGCTCTCACCGGAAACATTGGTATCTGTACCCGTGCCTGCGTTCTTATCGTTGCCGCAGCCGGTAAGCACAGCGGAAACCGCCATGACCGCAACCAGCAAGGTACATACTATCGTTTTCTTTTTCATAATCTTCCTCCTGCAAAAATGAATTTACTTTTTACCATCTCAATGTGATAAACATGTTATTTTGCCACCCACTCCAAATTATGGCAGGCTGCAAAGTGTCCCGGAGCCACTTCCCTAAATTCAGGCTCCACCTCTGCGCATTTTGCGGTTGCATATTTACATCTGGTGCGGAAACGGCAACCACTGGGGGGATTCAAAGGACTGGGAACATCTCCCTCCAAAATAATTCTTTTGTTTGCCCTTGCTTTCTGAGGGTCAGGAATCGGAATTGCCGAAATCAGAGACTGCGTATACGGGTGCACCGGATGAAATGTCAGTTCATTGCTGCTTGCCAATTCCACCATTTTACCGAGATACATAACTCCGATTCTGTCCGAAATATGCTTCACAACAGATAAGTCATGGGCAATAAACAGATAGGTAAGTCCCAGCTCCTGCTGCAGTTCCTCGAACATATTGACAATCTGCGCCTGAATGGAAACATCCAGAGCGGATACCGGTTCATCACACACAATAAATTGCGGATTCACAGCCAGTGCCCTCGCAATACCGATACGCTGTCTCTGACCGCCGGAAAACTCGTGAGGATAACGGCCTGCATGGTCACTGTTCAGTCCCACTCTTCTCAGGCTTTCAATAATCATCTGTTCCCGTTCTTTTTTATCCTTAGCCAGTTTGTGTATATCAATGGGTTCTCCCACGATATCACGGATAGTCATACGGGGGTTCAGCGATGCATAAGGATCCTGAAAAACGATCTGCATTTTCTTACGGTAGGGGCGCATATTAACATGGGTAATATCCGTACCGTCATAAATAATTTTACCTGCCGTGGGCTCATGGAGTCTCAGAATAGAACGTCCTGTAGTTGTTTTACCGCATCCGGACTCTCCTACCAGACCCAAAGTTTCTCCTTTATTTACATAAAAGCTGACATCATCCACTGCCTTCACGTACTTTTTGGAAAACAATCCGGAGGCAACGGGAAAATATTGCTTTAATCCCTGTACTTCAACCAGTTTCTCAGCCATTTCCGTTTCCTCCTTTCTTCTCAAACTCTTCCTTCTGGAGCAGCCAGCAGGCGCTGTAATGCTCCCCCTTAACGGTAGTGCGGGGCGGCATTTCCCTCACACAGATTTTCATACAGTTCTGACATCTGGGTGCGAAAGGACAGCCTGCCGGGGGATTCAGCAAATCCACAGGCGTACCCTCAATAGGTACCAGCTTCTCATGGCTCTCTGCATCCAGTCTCGGAATACTGTTCAAAAGTCCTTTTGTATATTCATGCTTGGGATTGTAGAAAATTTCATCTGTCTCGCCATATTCCACAATCTTACCGGCATACATAACAGCAATCTTGTCACACATATTTGCCACTACACCGAGATCATGGGTAATCATGATAATGGACATTCCCAGCTTTTCCTTTAATTCCATCATCAGTTCCAGAATCTGCGCCTGAATGGTAACGTCCAATGCCGTGGTCGGCTCGTCGGCAATCAACAGCTTCGGCTCACACGCTAACGCAATGGCAATCATGACTCTCTGGCGCATACCACCGGATAACTCATGAGGATATTGTTTCAATCGCTTTTCAGGCTCATTGATACCTACCAGACGAAGCAGTTCCACCGCTCTCTCCTGCGCTTCCTTTTTGGTTGCATTGGTATGAAGCAGAATCACTTCCTTAATCTGATTTCCTATGGTATATACCGGGTTCAGTGAAGTCATGGGATCCTGAAAAATAATGCTTACTTCCTTTCCCCTGATTTTTCTCATTTCCTTTTCGGACATCTCTGTAATCGTATGTCCGTTAAACACAGTTTTTCCGCCAATCACCTTACCGTTGGGAGGTGTGAGTTTCATAAGGGAAAATGCCGTAACGGATTTTCCACTTCCGGATTCCCCTACAATTCCAAGTACATCTCCCTGTTTCAGGGAAATGGATACATCGTTTAACGCCTTTACCTCTCCTGCCGGTGTTATAAAGGAGAGCTTCAGATTTTCAATGTCAAGCAATATATTGTTTTCATTCGCCATTTTACTCTCTCCTTACTATTTCTTTAATTTGGGGTCAAAAGCATCTCTCAGACCATCTCCCAACAGATTAAACGCCAGGATAATCAAGGAAATCAATAATGCCGGTGCCATCAGTCTGTGGGGATAAGAGCGGATACCGTCAATGGCATCGGACGCCAGCGAACCGAGGGAAGGCATCGGTGCATTTACACCCAGACCGATAAAGCTCAAAAAGCTCTCTGTAAAAATTGCGGAAGGAATCTGAAGCGTTGTGGTAACAATCAGCGTACCGATACAGTTGGTCAGCAGATGCTTCCGAATAATCCGTCCACTCTTTGCTCCTAACGCCTTTGCAGCAGTAACAAACTCCTGCTCTTTAATAATCAGTACCTGGCTTCGCACGATACGCGCCATACCCACCCAATACAGCAGGGCAAAAACCACGAAAATACATATCATGTTGACACCGATTTTATTCATCCATGTCACATTAAACTTCGCAGCAAAACTCTTAATCGGCTCCTTCAGCGTAACCGCCAGCAAAATAATAATGATAGTATCCGGCACGGTATAAATGACATCGACAATACGCATCATCACCATATCAATCTTACCGCCAAAATATCCTGCGCAGGCTCCGTATATGGAACCGATAATCAAAATCAGAACACTTGCCACAACTCCGACGGAAATAGAGATTCTTGCGCCAATCATGGTTCTCACCATATAATCCCGTCCAAGACTGTCCGTTCCCAAAATGTGGGGAAATATCTTTTCCCCTGCTGCAATCTTCTGCAGCTCCGTTTCGGAATACTGCATGGGTGCCAGCTTTTCGCTTCCGCGAATCTGTTCCTCATAGCTGTAAGGCCAAAATGCCGGAAGAATAAATGCGTAAATAATAATCAAAACCAGAACAACGATGGCTCCCACTGCCACCGGATTGTGGAGCAGTTTATGCATACCATCCTTGAAGAAGCTCCGGGGCTCCCTCATCACTACCAGACTCTCTTTTTCACTCTGGTCTGCAGGAAGGAAATCGGACACATCCAACTGCAGGCTGAAGGGTGATTTCTTTATTTCATTGTTTTCCATAGATAACCTCCAAGTTATACAGTTTTCCTTCTGCTTAATTCAGTTTGATACGAGGGTCAATAATTTTATAAATAATATCCACTAAAATATTCATAACAATCAGAAAACTTGCATAGAATATTGTAGTACCCATTACCAGCGGATAATCTCTGTTCACGATGGAACTGATAAAGCTGTTGCCAAGTCCGGGAATGGTGAAAATTTTCTCCACAATAAAACTTCCGCAGAAAATACCTGCGATTGCCGGTCCAAGGTAAGTCACTACCGGAAGAATGGCATTACGCATGGCATGCTTAAACAGACGTTTTGCCTCCGATACACCCTTTGCTCTTGCCGTAGTCATATAATCCTGTCCCAGCACATCCAGAATACTGGAGCGCATCAGTCTGGCAATGTACGCTGTCGGATATAATGACAGGGAAATTACCGGCATGATATAGTGTTTCCAGGAAGTCAGTCCATTCGTAGGAAGCCAGTTTAGTTTTACTCCCAGAAAATACATCAGCACCGCTGAAGTAATAAAGCTGGGTATGGCAATTCCCATGGTTGAAAATACAATAATCAGATTATCCAGCCACTTTCCTCTATTTAAGGCAGCTATGGAACCTAACGGAATTCCAATTAACACTGCTACCAGTATGGCATAAAAACCTAACTTAGCCGATACGGGGAAACAGGAAAAAATGATATCATTGACGGTTCTGCCCCTCTGCTTGGTCGACAGCCCCAGATCTCCCTGAAATATTTTTACCACATAATTTTTAAACTGAACAGGTACCGGTTTGTCCAATCCATACTTCTCTTCCAATGCCTGCATGGTTGCGGCTGATTTCGCCTTCTCAGACAAGAACGGTCCTCCGGGAATTAACTGCATGAGGAAAAAGGTGAGCGCCATTACAATAAACAGCGTCATGATTCCGTATGCAATACGTTTTGTAATGTAACGTACCATCTGTTTCACTCCTTATTTTATTGATAGACAAAGAGATGGGTGGATAAACCAGATTACCCACCCCATTGTGCGTACTAAAGCTCTAAACGAACTATAGTAGAAACTATAAAAAATAATTTTTGTAATGTCAAGTAATTTTCACGATTTTAAAGTGATAAAGTGGTGCACTATCACTGTTTCAAATTGCATATTTATATATTATGCTGACCTGTATTGTGCATATTTTCATTATTGTTACATTTTTATCATTTATTAATGAATAAATATTCTTTTGCGTTTTCTAAAATTTACATTTTACGAAACGGTTCCATATATTGTGCTGCGAAACCAAGTTCTTCCTCTATTCGAAGCAATCTGTTATATTTTGCCACTCTGTCGCTGCGGCAGGGAGCACCGGTTTTAATCTGTCCGGCATTCAGTGCCACGGCAATATCTGCAATAGTTGTGTCCTCCGTCTCCCCGGAACGGTGGGAAATAATCGCTTTATATCCGTTTTTGTGCGCCATCTCCACCGCTTCAAACGCTTCCGTCAATGTTCCAATCTGATTCACCTTCACCAAAATGGCGTTTGCCGTCTTTAATTTGATACCGGCATCCAGACGTTTGGTATTCGTGACAAACAAATCGTCACCGACTAACTGCACACTGTCTCCCAGACGCTCTGTCAGCGCCTTCCAGCCGTCCCAGTCATCCTCTGCCAGACCGTCCTCAATGGAGATAATGGGGAAGCGTTTCACCAGACTTTCATAGTAGGATATCATTTCCTCCGTGTCTCTCACAACCTCTTTTCCTTTCAAGCTGCTCTCTCCGGGGAAGTGATACATTCCTGTTTTTTCATTATATAATTCACTGCTGGCTGCATCCATGGCTATCTTGATGTCCTGCCCCGGCGTGTAACCGGATTTCTGAATGGACTGCACCAATAACTCCAGAACGCTCTCCGCATCCGGCAAATCCGGCGCAAAGCCGCCCTCGTCACCCACGCCCGTGGAAAGACCCTTGTCCTGCAGAATTTTCTTTAAATTGTGGTAAATCTCCGCACAGATTCTCAGTCCGTCCGCAAAATTCTCCGTCTGTACCGGCATAATCATAAATTCCTGAAAATCCACGGTGTTTGCCGCATGCTTGCCACCGTTTAAAATATTCATCATGGGAACCGGCAAAAGTCTCGGAGAGATTCCGCCCAGATAGCGGTAAAGCGGCACTCCCAGTGCATTGGCAGACGCTTTTGCCACCGCCATGGAAACGGAAAGCATAGCATTTGCTCCCAAATTTTCCTTGTTGTCCGTGCCGTCCGTCTCCATGAGCACACGGTCAATCGCAATCTGTTCCAAGGGATTTCTGCCGATAAGAACGCTGGCAATCTTTTCATTGACATTTTTGACGGCGTGCTGCACGCCCAGACCGAAATATCTCGTATCACCGTCGCGAAGCTCCACAGCCTCAAACCGTCCCGTGCTGGCGCCGGAGGGAACCGCCGCCGTGCCCTCGTAATAGTTTCCGTCCAGCGGATTGTGCACTTCCACACTTGCCTCCACCGTCGGGTTACCTCTGGAATCTAAAATTTCCCTCGCATGTATCTTGGTGATTTCCATATAATTTTGCATAAAAAAAGCCTCCTTGAAAAACTCATTTTATAATGAGTATTTCCCCGGAGGCTTAAACTATGCCGTAAATCTTATTTTTTTATGAGCAGGGATTTGCCGGTCATTTCAACAGGCTGCTCCATACCCATTACCTGAATCAGGGTGGGAACAATATCTGCTAAACAGCCGTTCTCTCTCAGAGTGTAATCCTTGTCGTAATTTACAAGAATGAAAGGCACCTGATTGGTGGTATGTGCGGTGAAAGGTTCGCCGGTTTCATAATCAATCAACTGCTCTGCATTACCATGGTCAGCGCAGATGAACAGCACGCCGTCCATTTCTTTTACAGCGGCAACTGCCTTGCCGACACATTCATCCACGGTCTCCACTGCTTTGATGGCTGCGGAAAGCACGCCGGTATGGCCTACCATATCCGGGTTTGCAAAGTTGATGATAATAACATCATACTTGTCGGAGCGGATAGCGTCAGTCAGTTTGTCGCATACCTCGTAAGCGCTCATTTCCGGCTTCAAATCATAAGTTGCAACCTTGGGAGAATGTACTAAAATTCTGTCCTCTCCCTCGTTGGGCTGCTCCACGCCGCCGTTAAAGAAGAACGTAACGTGAGCGTATTTCTCGGTCTCTGCAATTCTTGCCTGCTTCATGTTGTTAGCTGCAAGCCACTCGCCAAAGGTGTTGGTAACGGCAACCTTGTGGAATGCCACATCCTTGTTGGGAATGGTGGGATCATAGTCGGAGAAGCATACGAAGGTAATCTGCTTTCTTGCTCCTCTGTCAAATCCCTGAAAATCATCATCACAGAATGCTCTGGTAATCTGTCTTGCACGGTCGGGACGGAAATTGTAGAAAATTACGGAGTCACCGTCCTGCACGGTAGCAACCGGCTTTCCGCCTTCCACAACAACTGTAGGTTTTACAAACTCGTCAGTCTCGTCTCTGTCGTAAGATTCCTGAATTGCGCAGATTCCGCAGGCTGCGGTAAGTCCCTCGCCCTTAGTCATTGCGTCGTAAGCCAATTTCTCACGATCCCAGTTGTTATCTCTGTCCATCGCATAGTAACGACCCATCACAGTGGCGATTTTGCCGACACCGATTTTCTTCATTTCCTCGTTCAAAGCCTCTGCAAACTCTTTTCCGCTGGCAGGGGGTGTATCACGTCCGTCCAAGAAGCAGTGTACATATACTTTGTCCAGACCGTTTCTCTTTGCCATCTCCAAAAGTCCGTACAAATGTGTATTGTGGCTGTGCACACCACCGTCTGAGAGCAGTCCTAACAGATGAAGGGCACTGTTATTCTTTTTACAATTCTCCATTGCTTTCAAAAGCGCAGGATTTTCAAAAAACGTTCCGTCCTGAATCTCTTTGGTAATTCTGGTAAGCTCCTGATATACAATGCGGCCTGCGCCCATATTCATATGCCCTACCTCGGAGTTACCCATCTGTCCTTCGGGAAGTCCTACTGCCATACCGCTGGCATTGCCTCTTACAAAAGGATAATCCTTCATAAGCTCGTCCATCACAGGCGTCTTAGCCTGTGCTACGGCATTTCCCTCAACCTTTTCATTCAGTCCGTATCCGTCCAGAATCATTAAAACTACCGGTTTTTTTCTCATATTTCCTCCATTCCTTCCTGCTAATATATCTTTTCAATCGAAAATTATACACTGAAAAAAGAAGCGGTGCAATAGCAACTTACCACAATAAGGCAGGATAAACTATTGTTTTTTCCGCAGTTTTGCCATAAAATAATAAAAAGTTGTTATTCAGAAAGGATAGGGTGTCATGGTCAGTTTACTTTCCAAGCTCCTGATTAAAAATCATGAGGATACCTCCAATCCTGCAGTCCGTCAGTCCTACGGCGTTCTCTGCGGTTTTGTGGGGATTTTTTTTAACCTGCTTTTGTTTACCGGCAAATTTGTTGCGGGGACGGTCAGCCATTCCATAGCCATCACCGCCGACGCATTCAACAACCTGTCCGACGCAGGTTCTTCCATTATTACGCTGATAGGATTTAAAATGGCGGGGCAGAAACCGGATTCCGACCATCCCTTCGGGCATGGGCGCATTGAATACATATCCGGGCTTTTGGTTTCCGTCATCATTCTGATTATGGCATTTGAATTGCTGAAAAGCTCCGTCATCAAGATTTTTCACCCGGATAAGCCGGAGTTTTCCCCGCTAATTCTTGTCATACTGATTCTGTCCATCTTAGCAAAATGCTACATGGCATTTTACAACAAAAAAATCGGCAAAAAAATTGACTCCGCCGCCATGGCTGCCACGGCAACGGACAGTCTCAGCGATACTCTCGCCACCACCGCTGTTCTGATTGCCACACTGGTGTCCCACTTTACGGGACTTTCCATCGACGGCTACTGCGGTGTACTGGTAGGATTGTTTATCTGCTACGCCGGAGTAAACGCCGCCAAAGATACCATCAGTCCCCTCCTGGGGCAGGCTCCCGAACCGGAATTTGTAAACCGGATTACCGAAATTGTCATGGCTCACGAGGGTGTGATTGGAATTCACGACCTGATTGTCCACAACTACGGTCCCGGCAGGGTTCTGATTTCCCTGCACGCGGAAGTTCCGGCGGACGGCAATATCCTCACCATGCACGATATGATTGACCTTATCGAGCACGAGCTGCGGGACACCCTGCACTGCAGTGCCGTCATACATATGGATCCGGTCTGCGTGGGTGATGAGGAAACCGATACCTTAAAAGCAGAGGTAAGCGCTTATCTGGCGGAGATAGACGTCTCTCTCACCATGCACGATTTCCGTATTGTCAAAGGTCCTACCCACACAAACATTATCTTCGACGTGGTAGTCCCTTATAAATTCCGTTTAAAAGATAACGAATTGGTGCAGACCATTACCGACAAAATTCAGGCGGTTCACCCTAATTATTTCACGGTAATTGAAGTGGACAGAAAATTTGCTTGACATTTTCCACAAATTACCGTAGTGTATATATACATTGTTCCATTGTAACAGTTCGGAGGCGGCCCAGTCAGCCGTTTCCCAATAAATCAGAAAAGGAGGTAGCACAATGAACAAGTTTAGACTCAGTACTGTTGTATTTCATATTGATGTATCATTCGCAGTTACCTCAGGAGATATTTGCAGGGTGTAACAAAGGCTTTCCCTTTTGTTATCCTGTTTATTAAAGTCCATGGCACCTGCCATGGGCTTTTTTTGTATCTAAAACCTGAGGAAACCTTTTTTGAACGGAGGTGTTTTTTTGAAAAAAGTATCAACCTATATTTTGGAAAGACTTCCCATCTATCTTGTGGCAGTCCTTTGCCTCTTCGCAGGTGTCTGGCTGGATATGCTGTCTCCACAGCTTACAAAGCAGATTGTAGATAAGGTAATCGGCGAGGGTAATCTTTCCCTCCTGAAATATCTGCTGGCAGGAATTCTCGCCATCGGACTTGGCAGATGTATTTTTATGTATTTTAAGGAATATCTCTTTGACATTGTCGGCTCAGGCATTGCTTCTGACATGCGAAAAGAACTGTTCCACCACCTGCAGGGGTTGTCCGCATCCTTTTACGACCGGAACAATACCGGAGAACTGATGGCAAGGGTCAAGGATGACATTGACCATATCTGGGACGGTCTTACCTTTGTAGGCATGCTTCTGATTGAGGTAGTCATTCACACCACAATGGTACTTACCTATATGTATCAATTAAACTGGAAAATGGCATTACTCCCAACCGGCGTAGTAATCGGTTGTGGTGCGCTGGCAATTTTTTTGGAACAGAAACTGGATAAAATTTATGAGGAAATCAGTGAGGAAAACGCCAAGCTGAACACTGTGGCAGAAGAAAATCTTGCCGGTGTCCGCACGGTAAAAGCATTTGCCCGTGAAAAATTTGAAATTGAAAAGTTTCTCTCCCATAACAAACGCTATTATGAATTAAATATGGAGCAATCTCACATTTTCGTGAAATATCATCCGATTTTCACACTTGTGACGAAACTGCTCCCCCTGACCGTACTGTTAATCGGCGGATATCTGGTAATAAACGAAGAGTTCTCTTTAGGCTCCCTCAGCGCATTTATTCAATATTCCATGAACATTGTATGGCCCATGGAAATGCTGGGATGGCTGACCAACAGCTTTTCTTCTGCTATTGCTTCCAACCGGAAGCTGAAAAAAATATACGCGGAACACTCTGAGTTAAAAGAGAAAGAGGAACCTGTCATTTTGGAACAGGTACAGGGACATATCACCTTTGAGCACGTTAACTTTACCCGCAATAATACGGAAATACTCAAAGATATTACTTTCGACATCCGCCCCGGCGCCACCCTCGGCATTATGGGCGCCACCGGCTCCGGCAAAACCTCCATTGTACAGTTGTTGCAGCGACAATATGACTGTACACAGGGTAGTATTCTGTTAGACGGAACCGATATTCATGAACTGTCCTTGAAACAACTGCGCGGCAGCATATCCATGGTTATGCAGGACGTATTTCTGTTCTCCGATACCATAAGTGACAATGTACGTCTCGGCAAACAGGATTTCCTAACCTTAGAGCAGGTAAAGGAAGCCTCCGGCGCAGCTTTAGCAGACACTTTTATTGAACGTCTGGAATCCGGATATGACACCGTCATCGGAGAACGTGGTGTGGGTTTATCCGGCGGTCAGAAACAACGTATCAGCATCGCACGCGCCCTTGCAAAAAAGAACCCTATCCTGATTATGGATGACTCCACTTCCGCATTGGATATGGAGACTGAACATTTGATTCAGGACAGCCTGCGTGAGCTGAAAGATACTACCAAACTGATTATTGCCCACCGTATCAGCGCCGTCCGTGACTCAGATGAAATTATTTTTCTGAAAGACGGGCAGATTGCCGAACGCGGTACCCATGAGGAACTGTTAAAAAGGCGCGGGCTTTATTACGAGACCTACTGTGTCCAAATGGGCACCGTGAAACAGGCATAGAAAGGAGGTTCTCATGCCAATTAATTCATTTAAAGAAGACGAAAAAAGCAAAGAAGCCGGCAGTATGAAAACTCTGATAAGATTGTTTTCCTATCTTCTGGCATACAAAAAGGAAATCCTTGCCGTTCTTTGTATCATGGCATTCTGTGTCGGAGTGACTCTGTTAAATCCCCTGATTATCGAAACTGCCATTGACAAATACATTGCAAACGGTAATTTTATCGGATTATGTAAACTGATTGCTGTGGCTTTTATCCTGAACACCATTATGGTTCTTTTGATTAAACTGCGTATGTACATTATGAATAAGATATGCAACAGCATACTCATGACCATACGGCAGGAATTATATTCCCATATTCAGACTCTGGATTTTCACTTTTTTGACAGCCGCCCGACAGGAAAAATCCTGTCCCGCATTATCGGTGACATTAATTCCCTGAAAGATGTGCTGTCCAATTTTGTGACTACCCTGATTCCGGACTTTGTTACGGTATGCGCCGTTGTCGGTATCATGGTCTGGAAAAATCCGAAACTTGCCGCCGCTTCGCTGTGTTCCTTACCCCTTATGGCTATCGGCATGTGGCTGATTCAGATTTTTTCCCACAAGCGCTGGGTTGTTTTCCGGAAAAAATCCGCCAACCTCAACGCCTTCGTGCATGAAGATTTGTCCGGTATGCGCGTCATACAGAGTTATACCGCGGAGGATGAAACCAACCGTACCTTTGTGCGATTATTAAAAGAACACCGTTCTGCTTTCACCAAAGCGGTGCGACTGAATGACGCCATTGGCTCCATCATTGATTTATGTTGGGGAATCGGCTGTGCCGCCCTGTATTATACCGGAATTGTGATTATCGGAATCGGAAATATATCGGTAGGTACACTGGTTGCGTTCGGCACCTACATCAATATGTTCTGGCAGCCCATTATGAACCTCAGCAATTTTTATAACCAGCTTATCACAAACCTTGCCGCTGCCGAGCGTATTTTTGAGGTTATGGATACCCCCTCTGAAATCACGGACGAAAAAGCAGTTTCAGACATGCCTCCCATAAAAGGCGCTGTCACCTTTGAAAATGTTTCTTTCGCCTACTCCGATGCTCCGAATGTCAATGTTCTGGAACAGGTAAATTTTCACATTACACCCGGACAGACCATTGCGCTTGTCGGTCCTACCGGAGCCGGAAAAACTACGATTGTCAATCTTATCAGCCGCTTCTACAATGCCACAGACGGCAGAGTGCTGATAGACGGTCAAGACGTACAGGAAGTAACACTTTCCTCTCTCCGCTCCCAGATGGGAATTATGACGCAGGATAATTTTCTCTTTACGGGAACGGTAAAAGAAAATATCCGATACGGAAAACTGGATGCAACAGACGAGGAAATTATAGCCGCTGCCAAAGCGGTGGGAGCACATGACTTCATTATGCGTCTGGAAAAAGGCTATGACACGGTTCTCAGCGAGCGGGGCGGCGGATTGTCCATCGGGCAGAAACAGTTACTCGCCTTCGCCCGCACTTTCGTTTCCATGCCCCGTATTCTGATACTGGATGAGGCAACCTCCAGTATCGATACCCAAACGGAGCTTTTGGTACAACAGGGAATACAGACCCTGTTGCATGGACGCACTTCCTTTGTCATTGCCCACCGGCTGTCCACCATCCAGAATGCCGACCGCATTTTTGTCATTGATAACGGCGGCATTTTAGAGGAGGGAACCGCCAGTGAACTGATGGCACAGAAGGGAGCCTACTATCGGCTCTATATGGCACAATTTTCTGCATAATAAAACAGGTGGTTAATCCCTCATATATCCGGATTAACCACCTGTTTTTCTTATATACAACTCACTTCACAATTTCTTTTACCATATAATGCAGCCAACGAACTACACGGCATACTGTACCATACAGACCAGTTCGCCCTCGGATACGGAAATCACCGCTTCCTCTCCGATAAATTCATTGCTGATGCCAATGGGGAAATCATTGCTCATGGTGTAATCTTTCAGGTTATATTTCATTCCCTGTATACTCACACCTTTTGCCTCCCTGCCAAGGGAAAATAAGGACAAATACCCCTCAAGGCTCTTTTGAAAATGCACCGCCTCATTCTGCAGCACCAGTATCATACCGGTACCGTCCACCAGATAACCTGTCGCATCATGATTCTTCAAATACAGCAGACACTGAATGTTTGCGAGGGTATGGTCGAACCGTCCGCCGGTTCCCGCATAAATGCGGAAATCCCGGTAGCCCAATTCCAAACCGTACTTCAATGCGGCAAGCATATCCGTATCGTCCTTTTCCGGATTCAGTTCCAGAACCAAATCCGGCACCTGCGCCTTCAACTGTTCCAGTGCTTTCTTTTCCCCTTCACTGACAGAATCGAAATCACCTATGATTTTGTCCGGCTCCACGCCCAGAATACCGCAGTATCCCAAGCCGCCGTCCACGGCGATGCAATAATCCCCGTCACCTACCGCTATCTCTCCCAGTGTCAGGTCTCCCGCACCGATTACAATACATTTTCCATTCATTCTTTACCACTTTTCTGCGCGCGTTCTTGCGCATAGCGAGTTTCAATCTTATCCTAGCGGTGTTCATCCACGAAGAGTTGTGCTCTGCTCTGGATAATCTTGGCAACTTCCTCCGCACTCTTCTGTCCTTCGTAGAAGGCGGCCGTATCTTCTGAAATAATATTTTGAATATCGTTATTGAAATATACCGCCTTGGTCGTCGAGGTCATCATTTCAACTATCTGGTCAATCTGTGCCTGATTCAGAGGTTCAACGACAATGCTTTCACCGTTAATATCTATGGTATCGTCGTATTCCACCTTATTACCGTTTTCATCCGTGTAATAGGATTTCGCCAACGCATCCTTTGCCTTCGCATCGAATGCCTTCTTGGAAACGGGCAATCCCCATTCAAGGCTGTCCTGATATTCGTCCGTCAGGTAATATCTTACAAACTCCCATGCACCGTCCAAGTTTGCGGACTTGGCAGAAAGAGCGTAGCTGTCGTTGGCGCCGATAATGGCACCGACTCCGTCATCGGAAGGGAAACCGATATAGGTGACATCCTCTCCAAAATATCCGTTGACGTAATAAGACATATCCTTAATATTACTGATATAGCACTCCATCAGAGCGGTTCTGTTGTCCCTGTACTGTGACTGATAGTTCATCCAGTAATCGTCTCCGTCCATCTCCTCATAGGAAATTTCTGTAGGGAGTGTATTTGCATACTTCAACATTCCGATAAACTCCGGCGAATCGAAGTTACATTTTCCGGTAGAAACGTCTACAAAATCATTTCCCGCATACTGTAACATCATATAAGTAAACGCATCTCTTGTCTGCTCACCGAACGCCTGCGTTCCTTCCGGCAGGGAATCCACAAACTGCTGGAATTCATCAATATTCCATGAGGTTCTGTCTCCCAGAACAGAGGTCTTACCCATTACGGTTCTCACATAGAAATTAGGAATTACATAATACAGCTTTCCTTTTACACTGTACGCATCGAATACATTCTGCATATATTCTATCTTGGAAAGTTCCTCGTCCTTTTCAATCAATGCACTAATATCCGCAATCAGTCCCTTGGAAATATAGGTATCCATGGGAAGATCTAAGCTGCTGATAAGAATATCCGGCATATTTCCGGAAATAATATCGTTGTTTAACTTTGTTGCTCCCGCAGTATAGTCCTCATTGGTGTCATAAGTATTGTATTCCTTAATGACAATTCTGTACTCTTCGTTTTCCTTGTTAAAGCTGACTACACGATTCTTCAAATCATATCCGACATAATCTCCCGCCAGAACCAGCACCTTCTTATCCGGTATATCCTCCGGATTACGCTTGGTAAATTTGGCAATGACAGTATTTCCACTGAGGTCATCATAATAAGAACCGATAAAATGCTCGTCATCAATCATGGAGACATTACTCAGGTTGGTAGTGGACATATCCGAGTTGACATAACTCATAATCTGCGTTGCCTGCTCATCTCCCAAAGAATAACCGAACAGACCGGAGCTTGTGGTATATACAATATCCGTGCTTATACCGGGATAAATGCCGTTATATCCGCTCATGGTCATGGACTCTGCCAGCTTATTGTCCTCCCCTACCGTGTCCGTTGTGGGGTCATAGGTAGTCAGGAAAAGCTGCGTCCAGTCATCATTGTAATGGGTCACATACAGAATACCCTTTTTGTAATCAGCTACCAAATCATTGTAATTTTCAAACAGTTTTTCACCGTTGGGAAGCGACTTTCGCTCGGAAACATTTCCCTCTGCATCAATTCCGATTGCGCAGACTACATCTCCACCCACCAAAAGGGTAATACCGCCTTTTCCGTCTGCCAGCATCTTCTGGACATAGCTGTAGCTGTCCTCCGTCTGCATATCCTCCAGGGGTGCTTCCCAAAGGAGTTTACCGCTCAAATCCCATGCACAAACGGATGTATGGCTCTCGGATTTGTAGTTGTCCGGGTCGGAATAATCATCCTTGTTATGGTTCTTCAGTGCATAAAAAGTATTTTCGGATAACACATAATTTCCAAAACCGATATACTCATAGTAGTTGGAAGAATCATCACCCATTCCTACATCTGCTACCGGCTGATCCGCTACGGGCTCCATTACATCAGAGGCAATGTCTCCCTCATCAAGTGCGACCACTTTGTCCGCATCGGAAGTATCTGTACCGGAATTGTCTGCACCGGTATTATCTTCGCCTGTGTTACCTGCATCGGGTGTCTCCGTATCTGCACCGGGAATCTCCACCCCTTCCTCGTCAGACTTTGCCAAAACAATGGTCTGAACATCGGAACCGTCTGTATTCATGGAACACAAATCAATATGGGTCTTGGAACTGTTTGCATCCCAGTCGTAATTTTCCACTACGACATAATATTTGTCTCCCTGTGGAAAGATAGCGCTGACATTCCTGTTCTCAGACACATCGGGAAGTTTGATTTCCTCACAGGCAAATACATACTGTTTTGCGAGGGAACTGTCTGCACTTTTCCCTCCCTTATTACTATCCTTTCCACCGCAGGCACAAAGTCCCACCGTCATTGCAAGAACAAGTCCTGCACATATGCCCTTCCGCATTCTGCTTTTTTTCATAATTCTTCCTCCTCTTCCTTCCTTCTGCGCCGCTCTTCCAAGAGACGCTCACCCTTATCCTTTGTCAGGTTCCATACTTCCTTTATCGTCCATCCCTTATGCTTCCACCACCACACGAAAATAACGAGCAGCAGTACAATCGGATACAACAGGAACAGTACCATAAACACCGTACACAGAGCAATAATGTCCTCATATCCTCTGGCGATATTCTCCCAGAAAGGATATATGATTGCTTTACCGTTCATAGAACGGGTTCCGAAGGCCATAATTAATTTAAACCGGTTTAACAGAGAGTATCTGGAGGTATTTTCCAAAATCTCCACTTCCTTCTCTTCTCCGCCAAAACTCTCCCGAACCAGATTTGCCGCATAATTGCTGACCGGGTTCGGCATAACAATTTCATAATGGTTTAACCCATTGTTTGCGCCATATTGCTGCAAAGTCTCATAAGACACATAAACCAGCGTGCCGTCCAGCCCCGCCGCATTTTCCAGTCTGCCCTCCGGGCGCTTTACCACACCGGACACCAGATGAGGCGTTCCGCCGATATACACCGTCATGCCCGCCACGTCATTGGAGCCGAACAACTGCCACGCAGCGTCCTCATCAATCACGCAGTAATCCTTGTTTAAGTCATTTCCGGAAAAATACGCACCGGACAAAAGCTGCAACGGATGGAACAGGAAAAAATCACCGCCGATTCCGATAGCGTCCGCCTCCACGCTGGTCTTACCGCTGGACAGCGTAATCTTTCCGTCCGCACTGTAGGCATCCGCCCACAATCTGGCTCCCGGATTTTCCGACTCCTGTGTGATGGACGCCTCAAGCAGCGCACTATCCAGTGAATGTTCGAATTCCTCTATCCGCTCAACGGAAATGGTGGAATTGGAAGAAAAGAAACAGCTTACCTGTGCCACATCCTTCTTCTCACTCCATCTCTCCGCCATCTGCTGGGAGTCCTGCCCCTGTGCCATATGATTTGTCGCCGCAAGCAATATGATAAATATAATAAATGAGAGTGCTCCGCTAATGCTAAGCAATAATTTCTTCATCATCTGCTCCTTAATTCTCTGCCAGTCTTACCAGTTTTCCTGCCTCCACAGGCTTTGTAGAGGTGGTAATTACAAATTCATATCCGTACAAGCCGCCGCTGATAGCCGATTTGGTGTCGTCACTTGCCAACACTTCCACGTCCACACGGGTTGCCACATAACGGTTTCCCAAGGGACTGCTCTTGGTCTCCACAATCAGGACAAACTTGCCGTTGTTGTCCTCACGGATGGCACTGTTCGGAACAATCAAATCATAGTCCGCACTCTTCTGTCCCACGGAAATGCTTAAGGACTGACCGACCATAACATCTCCCGACACATCAAAGGTCAACAGCTTTTTCTGTCCGGGGTCTGTGGTGTCCGGCTTAATGCTCTTTAAGGTAACGTCCACGTTATCGTATCTCCAAGAGTTTACCAAATCCGCCTTGTCTCCCACGGAGAGGCGTTTCGCCTGGTCGTTAGTAACGGAAAAGCTCATGGAATAGCCTTTGCCCTCCGGCTGCATAGTTGCAAGCACGTCATCCGGTGCCACGGTTTTACCGGCAACTACCGAAACATCCGCAATCGTACCGGATACCGGTGCCGTAATGGTTGCTCCGACAGACTGAGCCTCTAATTTTGCAACCTTCTTCACTGCATCGTCAATCTTTTTCTGGGGTGCACTTAAATCATAAGTGGCATTTCCGCCCAGCGCAATGGTAATTTCCTCATACAACTGCTTTCTGTCATTTGTTCTGTTATCCAGTTTTGCGGCATTTTCCTGCTGCTCAATGGTCAGCTTTGCAATCTCTTTTTCAAGCTGCTGGCTGCCCTGTGTATTGTTGGACTTTGACTCCAATGCGTTCTTTTTCTTTTCGCTCTCCACCTGCGCATTGTAAACTTCCGTCTCCAGCGCACTGATCTGATTCTGTAAATCCTGAATCTGTGCAGGGAGTTTCTGCACCTTCAAGTTTGCCACATTCAGCTGCTCCTCCGCATCCCCGCCGGATACCGTGATAAATCCGTTATTCACATCACTGATATATTTCTGTGCCGTCTCCAAATCGCTCTGTAACGAGGAAAGGTTCTGTTTTGCCGCAGACAATGCGTCATTTTTCTGGTTATAAATCAGTTCCGCATCATGGTATTCCTTCGCTTCCTTTGTAATATCCGGCGTGGAATACTGCAGATTCGTCTTCTGGGTATTTAACTGGTCGATTTTCAGAGCGTAATCGGCGGCTTTCTTTTCATAACCCTCCAGCTCTGCATTCATGTCCGTCACCCGCTTTAAGCACTCAGAAAAACTCATCTCCCTGCCGTTTATCAGTGCGGAATAACTGCTCTGGGTCAAGGTTCCCGTCAGGTAAGCAATTTCAATCTGCTTGATGGCATTGTCATATTCCAGACGGGCGGTTTCCAGCTCGCTCTTTGCGGCTTCCAGTTCACTGCTGTCCTCATCTTTCAAAAGAAACAGGACATCCCCTTTTTCCACGGAATCACCCTTGCGGACTCTTACGCTTTCAATGGTTCTGGATTCTTTGATTTTGATTTCATAGGGATCCTCACTCTCAATGGTTCCCATTCCCCTTATTTTCGCCGTGATACTGCCGGACTGCACATACTGTGCCGCCACCTCAGGCAGGGAATAATTCATAATTGTGTTGGAGAAAAAGGTCAGCACCAACAGTACAGACAGGAAAATAATTGCTGCTGTCTTGACCCATTCTCTTCTCTTTGTGCTCTTCTCTTCCATAATCTCGTCCTCTCGTCAAATAATGTTTGTCAGCCTTTTACTCCACCCTGATAGGTAATTCCGTCCACCAGATATTCTTCCCCGTACAAAAATACAAGCAGGGTCGGCACCATGTAGATGGTAGCCACCGCAAATGCAAGACCGATTTCGCCGGAATTGATTTTGCTTAAGAATACCGAAAGCGGATATTTACTTTCATCTGATAATAATATTAACGGCTGTTCCACCATATTCCAATAATCAATAAATACCAATATTGCTGCAGAACAGATTGCTCCTTTGCAGAGCGGCATACAAATTTTCCGGTATATCTGCCATTCTCCCGCTCCGTCAATCTGCGCCGCCTCTATCATGGACACCGGAATTCTCTTCATGAACTTCGTCAACAGGTACACCGCAAACGGAGAGAAAATACCCGGCAGCCAGATTGCCCAGTAGCTGTCCAACAGATTCAGCCAGTCGGACACCAGATAGTTCGGAACCAGCGTTACCTGATACGGCATCAGCATCAGTATGACATAAAGGAAAAATATGATTTCCCTTATCCTGCCCGAATACCTTGCAAATCCGTAGGACGCCAACGACGCCACCAATAGCTGGAATACCACTATCGGCCCTGCCAGTATCACGGAGTTCCAGAATTTAAGCAGGTAGTCCGGGCTCTTAAAGAGCACTGTCGCATACTGGCTGAAAGATACCATGTCAGGAATGAATTTCAGGTTTACCTTTTCCGATATATATACCTTTCCGCCGTTGTCGTTGGTGGCAAATACGGAACCGTAGTTTGCCGAAATCTCCGTAGCCGACATAAAGGAGTTGGTAATCGTCAGCACAATCGGCATTAAAAACAAAATTGCAAAGAACGCTGCAACGGTCGTGGCAAACGCAATTTTAATGCCGTGCCATATCTTTCTCTTTTTTGCCATGCGGTAATCACGGTTTGGCCGTTGTACGCTTCGTACAGATGTGTCACGTTTACTCATCCTTCCACATCCTTTCCGAACCGGTTCTCCACTGCAAACAGCGCACCAATGATAACCACCATAACCAGTGACATCAAAATCGCCGCCGCAGAAAGTGTCTGATAATCCAGATTCTTAAACTTATTGTTCATGAAATGTTGCAGCATGTAAATCGTATCATATGGATAATCGCCGGTTAACAGGTAAATCTCTCTAAATACCTTAAAGGAGTTAATCAGCGACATTATTGTCACAAACATAATTGTGGAGGACAAATACCGTATCTTTATATAGAAGAAAGTCTGTAACGGTGTTGCACTCTCCAGCCTTGCCACCTCCAGAATATCCTTCGGGATACTTGCAAGTGCCGCCATAAACAAAATCATATTGTATCCCAGATTCTTCCACAGAAACAAAACCACGATTACAATCTGGGAATAGGAGGATTTCATCCAGTCAATCTTAGAACCTCCAAATGCCATAAGCACATCATTCACGGCACCGTTGTAATGGAACAACACCTGCCAGATGAGTACGATGGACGCCACCGGCACCATCATGGGACTTAAGAAAAAAGTACGGAACTGGCTTCTGAAGGGCAGCTTTGCCTCCAGTACAATCGCCAAAAGCAGGGATAATACCACCGCCAGCGGTACTGCCACCGCCGAAAAGGTCAGTGTATTCTTAACCGCCTTTGCGAATGCTCCATTCTGAACCACACTGATAAAATTGTCCAAAAATACAAATTGACCGCTGATTGGATTATCCACCAGCGAATAGTAAATGACTACCATAAAGGGAATCACAAAAAACATCATCACGCCCAAAAAGCTGGGGGCTATAAATAGCCCCGAGCTTCTCTTTAATCGTTTCAGGCGTTTCTCTGTCTTTTTCTTTGTTGTCCCGTTTTCGGGATTTGCGAACTTCTTTTTCTTCACGGACACACCTCTAGCTGTTCTCGCTCACATAAATATTTAATCTGCTCTGAATGATATTTACTACCTCATCCAGTGACTTCTGATCCTGGAAGAAGGGTTCTGCCTCCTCCTGAATAATGGATAATACTTCGTCGCTGGTGGCTGCTGCCGGATGTGCGGCTGCTACCAGTTCCCGTACCTGCTTCACTTCTTCCTCTGTTGCGGTATGGAACGTATATTCCCAGCCGTTCATGGACATGGACGATGTACCGCCGATAATGGGATTGCCCTCTTCGTCCAGCATAGGCTCGCCGTTTTCATCCAACACATAGTCTTCCTTGGTTGCCTCTGCCAAAGTCTTTTCAAACTGATCCTTCATGGTGGAGAATCCCCATGAATACATATCATTGCTATCGTCTGTCAGATAATTTTCAATGAATGCCCACGCACCGTCCTTATGCTGTGACTTGGAGGTGATTCCGTACCGGGTACTGGAGTTCATGGAACATCCGGCCGAACCGTCCATGGTAGGGAATCCGATATAGGTCACATCCGCATCGAACATGGCAGGATACATCTGTACATCATTCACCTCGGAAATATAAACATCATCCAACAGCACTGCCTCTGACTGGAACTGTTCTACCTGACTTCCGCTGTAATACGCATCCCAGTCAATATCCTCTGCCTTCGGGAACTGTTTTACAAACTCCAACAGAGTTTTGAATTCTTCGTTGTCAAAATTACATTTACCGTTCTCCCAGTCAATAAAGTGGTCCTGATTGAACATCATACAGTAATACATTGCCGATTCTTTGGTCATTGCTCCGAAAAGCTGACTGTCCGGGTGTTCCTTAGCACAGTTTATCATGTCGGTCAGCGACCAGCCCATGGTATCTCCGACTACGGAGGTCTTGCCCACCAGAGTAGTCAGGTTAAATGTTTTCGGAATGGCAATCAGTTTTCCGTCTGTGGTAAACTGCTCCAAGATACCGTCCACAAAGGAATCCTTGCTCAGTACGCTGCTCTTTTCCAGATAAGGCATTAAATCTTCAAATACGCCCTTTGCCTGCATCTGCTCCTGATTGAGCTGGGATAAGCTCAAAATATCGGGGCAGTTGGCACCGGATGTAATATCGTTGTTCAGTCTGGTCAGTGCATCCTCGTAACTGTTCTCAGAGGAACTGTTTTCATCCACATAAGTTTTAATGGTAACGTGGTAAGTGTCACTCTTCTTATTAAAAGCAACCGCTGCCGCCTGCAGTTCGGAATCATTCCACAAAGTTCCGATGACAACCTGCTCCTTCTGCTTCACCTCGGAAGCCTTGGTCTTGGTCAGCTTCACAAGCTCCGTATTGCTGCCGTTCTCGCCCCAGTTGTAAATCACGGCGTAAACCGTACCGTCCTCCGACATTCCGAATCCGTTCACATTGTTTCCGTTAATATCGCAGTCAATCCACTGGAACAGCTTTTCACCGCTCTCCGCAGCCGCATCATAATCGTAAACACTGCTGCCGTCATTCAACAGAAAGTGCTTTTCATTTGCCGCCACAAGATTGCTCACATAGGAACCCGGAACATTTGCATAGGTTTTTTCTATTTCCCGGGACTGGAAATTCATCTCTGCAAGGACGCAGTCACCGTTTCCGGTACTGTAATCATTATACGCCGCATATACCTTGCCGTCGCTTCCCTGCACCATGCAGTTGCTGCCGATATAGCTGTTGTTTAAGGAAATACTTCCCTTCGGGGCTCCCGTCGCATCAAAGAGACAGATGCTCTCACTGAAATTAACGTAAATATTTCCCTCTCCGTCCAGCGTCATTCCTTGAGGCCAGGAATCCTGACTTGCCTCTTTGAAAGCATCCGTCATATCCTGCTTGAACACTTCGTTGCCCGAAGCGTCGTATTTTGTCACATAAAAACTGGGGTTCCAGTTGCCGTCCGCATCTGCCTCGTCCGGGTAAACACTGCCCATGACGTAAATATTGCCCTCAGCGTCCGGACAATACTGATCCACATTCGCATCCTCCGGCAGCGGAATCTCTTTTGCCGTCTGGTCTTTCAGGGAATAGATACCAAGTGCGGTGCTGGAGGTCTGTGTCTCCTCATCCCAGCTGTACCGGGTATAATAAAGATTGTCCCCCATAAAGGTTGTACTGCCATAGTTTGCATTCGGGTCATCCCCTAACGTTATGTACTCCGGCACATAGACATATTCGCCTCCGGCATTTCCGGAATCGGCGGGCTGCTTTGCGCCCTTTTGGCAGGCGGCAAGCGATACGGTCATCACCGCGCACAGCGCCGCTGCAAGCACTTTCTTTCCCACCGCTTTATGTAGAATTCTGTTCTTTTTCATATACTCCCTCTCCTGTATATACGTCTGTGATAACAGACTATTTTACTTTCACTTGTTTGATTATACCTTGAGCGAAGAAAAGGAAGCGTCCCGCAGGGACATTTACTTTTCGAGCCATGGCTTGTATAATCCGCCACGAAGTGGTGACAAGACGGCTTTTCCGTCTTTGATTCTGTGTCAACAGAATCATAATACCATGTGCCAAGAAAAGGAAACACCCAAAGGGTATTTACTTTTCGTGCCATG
>ERZ857629.63-NODE-63-length-152287-cov-8.261561_pt1 | contig 152287 bp, 137 predicted proteins | sample MGYA00519700_ERZ857629 | MGnify/ENA primary metagenome ERZ857629 (study PRJEB31778, sample SAMEA3449351) | human gut metagenome | biome: human gut; feature: human-associated habitat; material: faeces | place: United Kingdom | collected 2010/2012 ... | reverse complement strand
TTAATAATTCTAATATAATATATGTTAGTAAAGAGGTAAAACATATTAACAATGAATACATAGGTAGTGGTAAAATTATTATAGACACATCTTCTATTAAAGATAAAATATTAATAATAAAGAGTAATAATGAGAGTATTAAAATAAATAATAATGAACTTGAAAATCAAAAATATATTTTTATAAATAACAGTGATAAACTTGAAATAACTTTTTCAAATAAATTCAATTATAATGATATTGAATGTTTTTATATGAATGATAATATTGATATTAATAAACTTAGTGATAAAACTAAATTTAATGTTAATATGAATAGAAATGGATATATAGTATTTAAATATAAATATGATAAGTTCTTTAATATTTATATTGATAATAACAAAGTATCTTACTATAAAGTTAATAATGATTTAGTAGGAATTAAAGTTAATAAGGGAAAACATAGCGTTGAAGTCAAATATTTTTCTTACTATAAATTAATATCATTTATAGTATCTATGATTAGTATAATAGTTTATAAATATTTATACAAAAAAAATATTAATTTATAAATATTTGTGTTAATATATTCATATGGAAAAATATATAATTGGAAATGTTAAAAGTATCATATATGAAAGTAATAGTGGTCCATATAAAGTTGGAGTTTTTAGAGTAAAAGAATCTAATGATGATGATCTTTCTAAATATATAAATAAAACTATAAGTTTTACTGGTAATTTTAGCGAACTTAATAATGAAATTGATTATATTTTTTATGGGGAACTTACAAATCATAAAAAATATGGAACACAATATTCAGTTAAAAGTTATGAAATAAAAGAACCATCTGATATTGATGGTATCATAGTATATTTAAGCAGTGGTATGTTTAAAGGAATAGGTACTAAAACAGCAGAAAGAATTGTTGAAAGATTTAAAACTGACACTATTAATGTAATAAAAACTGATTATGAAAAATTATCTTTTATTAGTGGGATGACTTTAAAAAAAGCAAAGATGATGCATGATAAAATTACTGAAAGTGAAATAAATCAAGAATTGATAGTTAAGCTTGGTACATATGGTTTTACTGTTAAAGAAGCAATTGAACTTTTAAATATATATGGAAATTCAATATTCGATGTTATTGAAAATAATATATATGAATTAAGAGAATATATTTCCTTTGAAAAATTAGATAGTATATTTCTTAAATATAATTATGAAATGCATGAGTATAGAGTACTTGCTTTGATAGAATATTTAATAAATAAATATTGTTATGAAGTGGGAGATACATTAATAAAAAAAGAAGAGTTATTTTTAAGACTTAAGAGATGTTTTAATAGTAATTTTACTATAGATATATTTTTATTAAATATTGATAAACTAAAAAGAAATAAAAGGATTGTAGAGATTAATGATTCATATATGCTTTATAATTATTATGATTGTGAAATGTTTATTATGAATACTATAAATAATTTAAATAAGATTAAGAATATTTATGATAATGATAAAATAATAAAATATATAAAAGATTATGAAAAAAAATATTCTATTGTTTTTAATGAATCTCAACATATTGCGATAAAAGCATCTATTATGAATAATTTTTATATTATTACAGGAGGACCTGGGACTGGTAAAACGACTATTATAAGAGCAATAGTAGAAATATTAAAAGAAAAGTTAGGTGTTGATTCAAGAGATATAGCATTACTTGCACCAACTGGTAGAAGTGCTAAGAGGATGACTGAAGCAGTAGGGGCGCCGGGATATACAATACATAAATTTTTGAAATGGAATAAAGAATTAAGTGCCTTTGGTATAGATGAATATAATAAAGCACAAGAAAAGATAATAATAGTAGATGAAGCAAGCATGATAGATATATTTTTATTTTCATCATTATTAAAAGGACTTAAAAGTAATGTTAAAATAATCTTAGTAGGAGATGTTAATCAACTACCATCTATTGGTCCAGGTGATTTACTAAACGATTTAATAAACTTACCAACTATTAAAAGTAAATATTTAGATACAATTTATAGAGTAAAAGAGGGAAGTTATATTACGACTCTTGCTAAGGACATAAAAGAGCAAAAAGAATTTTTATCATTTTCTGAATATAATGATTTTAAATTTATAGAGTGTAGTGATGAAGATATAATACCTTATTTAAATGAAGTGGTATCTAAGGCAATTAAAAAAAATATTAAAGTAGATAATTTTCAAGTTCTTGCTCCGATGTATAAAGGATTAAATGGAATAGATAATTTAAATAAAAATATGTCAGAATTATTTAATAAAAATAATGATAAATATTTAATTGGTGATAAGTATTATAAAATTAATGATAAAGTTATACAACTTGTAAACGATGTTGATAATAATGTATTTAATGGAGATATAGGTTATATTACTGATATTAGAAATATAGATAGAAAAACATATGTTGATATAGACTATATAGGTAATAAAGTTACATATACGATGTCTGACTCAGATAAATTTAATTTAGCATATGCAGTTAGTATTCATAAAAGTCAGGGAAGTGAATATGATAATGTAGTAGTAGTACTAGCAAAAAGTTTCAGTAGAATGTTTTATAACAAATTATTATATACAGCAGTTACTAGAGCTAAAAAGTCTTTAATAATACTTGGCAGTATTGACTCATTTAATAAATCTGTTAAAACATTATATGCTACTGATAGAAATACATTGATGAAAAATGTATAAAAGTATATAAAAAAATAAATACTAATAATATCAAAGGAGAGTGATATTATTAAACTGTTTGAAAAAATGATGCTATTTGCTGGTGGTGCTTGTGTAGGACTTATGTATCAAAAATATGAAAAAAATATTAATAGATATATGAAGAAAGCTAAAATGGCGATAAATGATATGAAATAGTTCTATTTTGAACTATTTTTTTAATAAAATTTATGTTATTATTATTACAGATAAGGAGTGTAGAAAATGATAGATAAAAATGATGGTAATAAAAAAGTAAATGCACGCAAAGTAAATGAACTTGTAAAAACTGGTAATAAAATATTAAATATTTTATATATATTATTTATTATTCTACTTGTGTATGTAGTTAGTTTAATATTTAAAGAGTGGAAAATATTAGGGTTCCTAGGTAAAATATTTTCTATAATATCACCTATATTTATTGGTTGGTTCTTTGCTTGGTTATTAAATCCAATAGTGAAAAAATTAACTGAAAAGGGTATGAGTAGAATTTTGTCTACGATAATTGCATATTTAGCAATGGTGCTTATGATTGTATTAATTTTGGCATTTACAATACCTTCTTTAGGAACGCAAATATCAGATATAGTAACTGCAGTTCCATCAATAGTATCAGATGTAAAAGAATGGATTAATAATATATTTGTTAAAATTTCTAATTTAAGTTTAGAAAATTTAGATTCAGTTAAAAATACATTTATGAGTAGAATAGAAACTTTCGCTACTGATATTGAAACATCGCTACCAGAAATGGCAATGAATTTTGTATCTAGTCTTGCTAGTGGAATAGGTAAAATATTATTAAGTTTAATCTTAGGTTTCTATTTATTATTTGATTTTGATAAGGTAACAGCAGGATTTATAAGTTTATTTCCTAAGAAATCAAGAGGAGAAATAAGTTACTTATTAGAAAAGCTAAATGATTCATTATATTCATTTATTAGTGGAACACTATGGTTATCATTATTACTATTTGTTGTTTCAATTATAGGATTTTCAATTATAGGATTAAATGCTCCAGTGCTAATAGCATTTGTATGTGTTGTTACAAATTTAATACCATATATTGGTCCTTATATGGGAGCAGCAGTAGCAGGTGCGATTGGATTTGCTGAAAGTTCGACTGTTGGTGTATTAACACTATTATTTATATTAGTCGTTCAAACTATTGATGGTAATGTGCTTCAACCACTTGTTATGAGTAAGAAAATGAATTTAAGTCCTATAACTATAATATTATCATTATTAATATTTGAATATTTATTTGGTATATTTGGTATGATTATTGCGACTCCTGCAGTGGCATTACTTAAAATAATATTCGTATTTATTGATGAAAAATATAATTTATTTGGATTTAGAGATAAAGATGAAGAATAGAAAAACTATTCTTTTTTTCTTTGTATTTTGTTTGACAAAGTATTACAAATAATATAAAATTGTTAATAGAATAGGTGGTTAGTATGAGAAAAAAGTTAATTAATGAATATGATGGAGTTTTATTAGGCGTTGACATAGTTTTCTATGTAATATTTATTATAATAGGAAGTATACTCTTGGAATTTCAATATATTGACTATGTAAATGCAACTGATTTTGCAGTACCAATATTTTATATATTAGGTTTTTTCTCTTTACTTGCATATTTTATTAATAGAAAACCTGATGATTATGAATTTTTATTCTTTGGTTTAATTAATATAATAACAGCAACATACATTTCTAATAATTGTGATTATTATAGTCAATATATATTAGGAGAAGCAATATGTGTTTATACTTTAGCAGTTGCTTTAAATAAAGGATTCTTTACTAAAGGATTAATAGAAAAAGATGACTATGATATGTTTCCAAAATTAATATCAACAATATTACTTACTATTTTAGGTGCATTTGTTTCATATCATTTTATTGAAGGCATGACAATTGAAAGTATGTTACTTGGGTATTATTTTATTGGATTTGGATTATTTGGATTATTAGAACCATTGCTTAAGGTAGTAATTAGAATTCCTGAAGTTAAAAAATATTTAGATAAAGTTTTATCAAATAAGATAGATGTTTCTAAAATTAAAAAAACTATTACTGGAAATAGAGAGAAAAAAACTTTAGAAAATGATATAAAAAAAGTAGAAAAGAAAACTAAAAAAGAGGCAACTAAAATTAAAAAAGAAACAGAAAGTAAAATATCTAAAGTTAAAAAACCTATTAAAAAAGAAATGACTAAGATTAATAAAAAGATTAATAAAAGCAAAAATAAATAATTTTGCTTTTTTAATGTTTTAATTTTTATTTCATATCATATAAATTAATAAGAGGTGAAAGTAATGGATATAATAAAAGTATCTAGTAAAAGTGTTTCTCAAAAAGTAGCAGGGAGCATAGCAAATTCATTTAGAGAAGGATGTAAAAGTGTTGAAATACAGACAGTAGGGGCAGGTGCAGTAAATCAGGCAATTAAAGCGATATCAATCGCAAGAGGTTTTGTTGCACCTTTAGGAATGAATTTAATATGTACTCCGGCATTTTATGATGTTATGATAGACGGTAAAGAGAAAACTGCTATTAGACTTATAGTAGAAGCTAGATAAAAGCTTCTTTTTCTTTACAATAATTTTAATATATTATATAATAAATATGTAAACATAATTCATGAGGTTTACTAGTATTAAAATGAGTAGTATTTGAATAGAAAGGGATAATATGAAAGAGATTTTAATGCAGTATAGAAGTGAATTTAAAAACAGTTGTATATTTGTAGTAAATAAAAATATTGTAAAGGTATTTGATAATGATTCTATATTAGTTGAATATGTTAGTAATATTGAATCTAACAAAGATATTGTTTCTTTTAAATACAAATATTTAAATGAAATATTAAAACTATGTAGGAAAAGAAAAATTAATTATATAGTTATCGATAGTGATATTAATTATCAAGTATATGATTATTACTTTACAGAATATAATAGTTATATTAAATATTTAAGTTTAGGAAAAATGTTTAATAAGTTTAAAAGAAAATATATTATAGCATTAAATAAAGTATATGATGTTCCTAAAAATAAATATGATTTTTGATAAGTCTTATGACTTATTTTTTCTTATTTGAGTGTAAACAATCTTAAAATTATAGAAATAACTATGCAATTAGTGTATAATATTAAAGTAGATAGGGAGTGATTAAATGTTATCAACAACTATATTTAAAATAGCAACAAAAATATTAGATATATTAATTCTTTGGTATATTTTTTACCAAGTTCTTAAATATTCGAGAAATAATTTTAAACTTACTTTGATAGTAAAAGGAATAATTATTCTTGTTTTATTGAATTTTTTAAGTAAGATATTAAATCTTAATGCAGTAGGTATTATGCTTAAATATATAATATCTTGGGGACCTCTTGCTTTAGTCATAATATTTCAGCCAGAAATTAGAAATATTTTAGAAAGTATAGGTAGAAGTCAATTGTTAGGTAGACATAAAACTATGACAGTAGATGAACGTGAAAAGGTTGTATATGAGATTATAAATGCAGTAGATTATTTAAAGAAAAATAAAATAGGTGCATTGATTGTTCTTGAAAGAGATTATAGTTTAGCACAATATATAGAACCTGCGAATAAATTATATGCAGATATTAGTAGTGAACTTTTAATATCAATATTCTTCCCAAATAATCCACTTCATGATGGAGGTGTAATTATACAGGGAGATAGAATAACATGTGCAGGTAGTGTATTTCCAACTAGTACAAATCAAAACTTATCTAAAAGATTAGGTACTAGACATAGAGCTGCTTTGGGAATAAGTGAAGTAAGTGATGCGATTGCAGTTGTAGTAAGTGAAGAAACTGGAAGAATATCAATCGCAGTAAATAGTGAACTTAATTATAACTTATCATTAGATGATGCTAGAATGTTACTTATAGAAGAACTTCAACCAAAGAAAGAAATATTCTATGAAGCAGATCAAGAAAGTGAGAGTGATGAAGATGAAAAAACTACTAAATAGTTGTTATAAAGTCATTAAATCTATATTTAACTTTCTTTATAAAATAATAGATGTTATACTTATCACACCATTATCTAAAATATTATATTTTATTTCAGATAAGTTTGGTGGTAAGAATAGTGCTTTTGAAAAAGTAATTAATAATCCAAATTCACTTATATATATTTCTCTTATATTTGCGTTTGCTTGTTTTATAGCAGTAGATACTAAAGCAATAAATTTAACTGAAACAGAATCTATTGTACTAACAAATCAACCAATAATTGCTGAATATAATGAAGAGGCATATGTAATAGAAGGTATACCTGAAAGTGCTGATATAGTCCTTATGGGTAGAAAAGGTGACCTTTATTTAGCAGAACAATTAGGTGAACACAAGTTAACACTTGATTTATCTGATTTAGGAGTGGGAACTCATAAAGTTGCTCTTAAATATAATCAACCAATAAATACATTAAGTTATAAACTTGATCCATCAAGAATAACAGTTGTTATTTATCCAAAAGTTAGTGCATCTAAAACAGTTACAGCAGATGTATTGAATGCTGATAAGTTAGGTGACACATTAGTTATTAGTTCTGTAACACTTGATAAAACAGAAGTAATAGTTAAATCTTATAAAGAAAAGTTAGAAAAGGTAGCAACAGTTAAAGCGTTAGTTGATGTAAATGCTCTTAATGCAACAAGTGCTGGTACATATAAGTTAGATAAAGTTAAGTTAGTAGCATATGATGAAAAAGGTACTGAACTTCCTGATATAGAAATAGTACCTGATACAGTTACTGCTACAGTAGTTGTAACATCTCCAAGTAAAGTTGTTCCAATTACAATAGTTCCAGTAGGTGATGTAGCAAGTGGTAGTGCTATTAGTTCAATAACATCAAATGTAACATCTGTAACATTATATGGTGATGAAGATGCATTAAGTAAAATTGATGATATTAAGATTGAAATAGATGTAAATGGTTTAAGTAAAGATAAGACATATCAACAAACAATAGTTAAACCAAGTGGTGTAAAATCAATGTCAGATACAAATGCTACTATAAAAGTTAAGATGGAAACTGAAACATCTAAAGAATTTAAAGGAATACCAATAGTATTTGAAAATTTAGATACAAATAAATATAAAGTAAAAGCTAGCAGTGCTGATGAAACAAAAGTTGATGTAATAGTAAAAGGTGTATCAACTGTACTAAATAAATTAGAAAGCGAAGACATAAAAGCATATGTTGACTTATCTGATTTAACGGAAGGTGAATATCCTGTACCTGTTATGGTAACTGGTAAGGATTTAAAACTAAGTTATTCATCTAGAACTACTAAGATAAATATTATAATATCTAAGAAATAGGACTTATGAAAATAAGTTCTTTTTTTTGAAAAAATCTGTTGAATGTCAATCATTTGTAAATTGACTGATGAAATAGCAAATGTTATAATTTAACCATACTAAGTAAAGAAAAAGTAAAGGAGTGAATAATATGAATAAAAAAGGTTTTACATTAGTAGAATTACTAGCAGTAATAGCAATATTAGCAATACTAGTAATAATAGCATTACCAAACGTATTAAAAATGTTTAATGATGCTAAAAAGAATACATTTATGACAGAAGCTAGAAAGATTTACAGTGAAGCAGAAAAAAAATATATTTCAAATCAAGTGAAAGGGATTACTTTAACAACATATTCAGATGATAGTAGTTTGTGTGAAAATGGGGCTACAAAGTGTGATTTAGATTTAAGTGGAAGAACTAATATTGATTATTTGATTAAAACTAATACTAGTGGTAAAATTATATACTTATTAATTAAAGATGAAAACTATGAGGTTGAGCTTGGAGATATGAGTAGTGAAATAAATGCTACAGATATAACATCTTCAACTATAAAAGATACTACTACTAAAACAGTAACTATTAAGACATGTCCTGATGGAACAATAGCAGGAGATGTTAATGAAGATGGTAAAGTTGATTCGAAAGATCTTATTTCATTAAAAGAATATATAGCGGATAATAATAAACCTATAAAAGGTGGAGATTATAATTCTGATGGTGTTATAAATGTATTAGATTTAATAAGACTAAAAAAATATATATCTGGATCTGATGTTGACTTAGCATGTTAAATTGAAATAAAAAGAAATTTTTATTTTGTTTTTGCAAAAAGTGCTTTACAAATTGAATATTATATTGTATAATCATTATCGAAGTGACCAAAGACAGTAAGTACAAACATAAATCTTACCGAGGAAACAACTATAATGACGATTATACAGTTTCCTTGTCATGAGGAAACTTTTTAATTTATGAAAGGAGACTATATGGCAAGTAAAGAGATTCTTAAACAAAAAGAAAATACTGTAAATGAAATAGCTAATAAGTTAGATAGTTCTAAAACATTCTTGTTATTAAATTATCAGGGACTTACAGTTTCTGAATTTGCAGAATTAAGAAGAAGTTTAAGAGAAGTGAATTCTGATGTAAAAGTTTATAAAAATACTCTTATGAATATTGCTCTTGGCAAAAAGAATATTGATTTAAATAATTACATGGAAGGTCCAAATGCTTATTTATTCTCTGATTCAATTATTGAACCAATAAAGGTTGTTAGTAAATTTGCTAAAGATCACCCAGCACTAGAAGTTAGAGTTGGATATATTGATAGTGAAGTTGTTGGTACTGATGTAATTAGTCAATATGCAACTATACCAAGTATGGAAGGATTACTTACAATGTTTGCTGGTGGCTTAATGGAACATGTAAGAAACTTAAGTATAGGATTAAATTTATATGCTGAAAAGTTAGAAGAAGGAGGAAATAACTAATGGCAAAGATTGAAAACAAAGATATTATTGAAGCTTTAAAAGAAAAAACTATTCTTGAAGTTAAAGAATTAGTTGATATGATGAAAGAGGAATTTGGTGTTGATCCATCTGCTGTAGCTGTTGCTGCTGCTCCAGCTGCTGCTGAAGCTGAAGATGCTGGTGCTTCTACTAAAACAGTTGTGTTAAAATCAGCTGGTACTCAAAAATTACAAGTAATTAAATTAATTAGAGAAGTTACTGGTCTTGGATTAAAAGAAGCTAAAGATATCGCTGATGCTGGTGGAAATATTAAAGAAGGAATTCCTGCTAGTGAAGCTGAAGAATTAAAAGCTAAATTAGAAGAAGTTGGCGCTACTGTTGAATTAGCATAACTTGTAAATAAGCCTTAATTAGATTAAGGCTTTTTTGCCTATATAAGAAGTATATTTTTGAAAAGGAGAATTATATGAGTCATTACTTTGAAAATGATAAGAACTTAAAGAGTGAAGTTAGAGAATTAAGTTATAAATATGATTCTTCTTTTTTCATATTTTATAGTGATAATGGAGTATTCAGTAAGAAAGGAATTGATTACGGGAGTAGATTATTACTAGAAACTTATTTAAAAAATGATAAAGATAGTAAGGATGTTTTAGATGTAGGGTGTGGATATGGCTTTTTAGGTATAATGATTGGTTTAATTAATAAAGCAAATGTAGATATGATCGATGTTAATAAAAGAGCTGTACATCTTACTAATAGAAATATTAAAAGATATAAAGATTTTAAAGGACAGGCATTTATTAGTGATGCATATGAAAATGTTACTAAGAAATATGACACAGTTATTACAAATCCACCAATTAGGGTTGGAAAGGATAAACTGCTAGAAATATTATTTGGTGCTTGTGAACATTTAAAAGAAAATGGAACCTTATATTTTGTAATTCGAAAAGATCAGGGTGCTCTATCTATTAAAAAGATTCTTGAAGAGTCTAAAAAAGTAGAGTTACTTGAAAAAGATAAAGGATTCTTTATATATAGTGTAAAGAATATATAAAAACATAATATTTTAATTAAAAAATTCTTGACTTATTGCATTATTGTATGATAATATTTTATATTGCAGTACATTTGTTTTATTATTAAAATTTGTGTTCTTTAAAAATTTAGGATTGGGGTGAAATAGTGGCATACAAAACAGTAAAATTTGGTGACCATAGAGAAAGAAGAAGTTTCTCAACAAAATATAGTACACTAGAGCTTTCAAATTTACTAGAAGTACAGAAAGACTCATTTGACTTATTTTTAAAGGAAGGAATAAAGGAAGTATTTGAAGATATTTTCCCAGTTGAAAGTTTTTCGGGTTCTTTATCACTTGAATTTGGTGATTATTATTTTGAAGAGCCTAAATATTCAGTTAAGGAAAGTCGTGAAAGAAAAGTAACTTATGCAGCTCCTTTAAAGGTAAAAGCAAGACTATTTATCAATGAAACAGGAGAGGTTAAGGAACAAGAAGTTTTCTTGGGTGATATGCCTTTAATGACTGATACTGCATCATTTATTATTAATGGTGCTGAAAGAGTAATAAACTCTCAATTAGTTATGGGACCATCTTGTTATTATAAGAGTGAAATTGATAAGAATGGTAGAAATATTATTTCAAGTGAGGTTAGACCTAATAAAGGTACTTGGCTAGAATATGAATTAGATGCCAGGGGTATTTTATATGTAAGAATTGATAGAACTAGAAAAGTTACAGTTACTACATTATTAAGAGCGTTAGGTTTATCAAGTAATGATGAAATACTTGAATTATTTGGTAAAGATGAATACTTAATCAATACACTTGAAAAAGATTCAACTAAGAATACTGATGAAGCATTAATCGAAATATATGAAAAATTAAGACCAGGTGAACCTGCTACTCTAGATTCAGCTAAGAATCAATTAATAGTTAGATTCTTTGATAAATTTAGATATGACTTAGGTAAAGTTGGTAGATATAAATTCAATAAAAAACTTAATGTTATTGATAGATTATTAAATGCTAAATTAGCACAAGATATTAAAGTTGATGGGGAAGTTATATGTAAGAAAGGTACATTAGTTACTAAGGAAGTATTAGAGACATTAAAACCTGTATTCGAAGCTGGTTATGGTGTTAAAGAAGTAACTATTAATGAAGAATTAGATACATATAATAAAATCCAAGAAGTTTTAGTATATGCTAATGACGATAGTGGAAACATTGTTAAAATAATAGGTAATGATCAAACTATTGATACTAAGAGACTTACTATTTCTGATGTTTATGCTTCTTTATCATATTATATTTGTTTATTATATGGTATTGGTAAATATGATGAAATAGATCACTTAGGAAATAGACGTGTAAGACAAGTAGGAGAATTAATTCAAAATCAATTTAGAATTGGTGTTGCAAGAATGGAAAGACAAATTAGAGATAAGATGTCTACTCAAGAAATTGATGCTGTTACTCCTAAGTCATTAATTAATATTAGACCAGTTACTGCTGCCTTAAAAGAATTCTTTGGTAGTAGTCAACTTTCTAAATTCATGGAACAAATTAACCCATTATCAGAATTAAATGATAAGAGAAGACTTAGTGCATTAGGACCAGGTGGTTTATCAAGAGATAGAGCAGGTATGGAAGTTCGTGATGTTAATCCATCTCACTATGGTAGAATTTGTCCAATTGAAACACCAGAAGGTCAAAACATTGGTCTTATTACATCACTTGCAAGCTATGCAAAAATAAATGAATATGGATTTATAATGACTCCATATAGAAAAGTAGTTGATTGTAAAGTTACAGATGAAATGGTTTACATGACTGCTGATGAAGAAGAAGATTATTATATTAGTCAAGCAACAATTGATGTTGATAAAAATGGTAATATAATTGAAGATAAAGTACCTGTTAGATTTGCTAAAGATAACTTAATTGTACCAAAAGAAAAGGTTGATTATATTGATGTATCTCCATCACAAATCGTATCTGTTACTACAAGTATGATTCCATTTATGGAACATGATGACGCAAACCGTACATTAATGGGTGCAAACATGCAAAGACAAGCTGTACCACTAATGATTACAGAAGCTCCTATAGTAGGAACTGGTGTAGAAGCTGCTATAGCAAGAGATTCTGGATGTTCAGTTGTTTGTGATATAGATGGTGTTGTTGAATATGTTGATGCTAAGAAAATAATTGTTAAAGGCCTTGAAGAAAAGAGAACTTATGAATTAATTAGTTATCAAAGAAGTAACAATGAAACTTGTTATAATCAAAGACCTATTGTTCACAAAGGTGATAAAGTTCACAAAGGTGAAATTATTGCTGATGGACCAAGTACTGATCAAGGTGAAATTGCATTAGGTAAGAATTTAGTAGTAGCATTCATGACTTATAATGGATATAACTATGAAGATGCGGTTATCCTAAACGAAAGAATTGTTAGAGATGATGTATTAACTTCTGTTCATATTGAAATGAAAGAAATTGAATGTAGAGATACTAAGTTAGGACCAGAAGAATTCACAAGAGATATTCCTAATATTAGTGAAGATGCAAGAAAGAATCTTGATGAGAATGGTATTATTAGAATAGGTACTGAAATTAAAGAAAATGATATTCTTGTTGGTAAAGTTACTCCTAAGGGAATGCAAGAATTATCAAGTGAAGAAAAATTATTACATGCAATATTCGGTGAAAAAACTAGAGAAGTTAGAGATACTTCATTAAGAGTTTCACATGGATGTTCTGGTATAGTACATGATGTACAAATATTTACTAAGGAAAACTCAGATGAACTTCCAGCTGGTGTTTCTAAAGTAGTTAGAGTATATATAGTTAAGAAGAGAAAAATCCAAGTCGGAGATAAAATGGCTGGTCGTCATGGTAACAAAGGTGTTTGTTCATTAATATTACCAAGTGAAGATATGCCATATTTACCAGATGGTACTCCTGTTGATGTTATATTAAATCCACTAGGTGTTCCTTCTCGTATGAACTTAGGACAAATCTTAGAGTTACATTTAGGAATGGCTGGTAAAAAATTAGGTGTTCATTATGCAACTCCAATCTTCAATAGTGCTACTGAAGAAGATATTCAAAAGCAAACTAAAGAAGCTGGACTTTCTCCTGATTATAAGACATGGTTATATGACGGTAGAACTGGTGAAAAGTTTGATAAGAGAGTAGCTGTTGGTGTTATGTACATGATTAGACTTGTTCACATGGTTGATGATAAGATCCATGCAAGAGCAACAGGACCTTATAGTTTAGTTACTCAACAACCATTAGGTGGTAAGGCTCAATTTGGTGGTCAAAGATTCGGAGAAATGGAAGTTTGGGCATTATATGCATATGGTGCTGCTCACATATTACAAGAAGTTCTAACAATTAAATCTGATGATGTTGTTGGTAGAGTTAGAGTATATGAAGCGCTTGTTAAAGGTAAACCAATCCCAGCTGCTGGTGTTCCAGAATCATTTAGAGTTTTAATTAAAGAATTCCAAGCTTTAGGATTAGATGTTCAAATAATAAATAAAGATGGATCTTTGAAAGATATTAAAGAACTTGAAAAAGAAGAAGATAAAGATGATACACCTGTATCTATTGAAGAAATAGGTAAACAAGATGTTGAAGAAGAATCATCAGAAGATGAAAGTGATTATGAAGATGTGCAACCAGAAGATGAAGATGAATTTGATGATGAATTCGACGAAGAGTTTAATGAAGATGATGATTTAGATTATAAAGAAGAGTATGGTCTTGATGACTTTCAAGAAGATGCATACGAAAGGGGTGAAGAATAATGATGGAAGTTAATGAATTTGATGGAATTCGTATTGGTATAGCATCCCCGGATAAAATAAGAGAATGGTCTTATGGAGAAGTTAAAAAACCTGAGACAATTAACTATAGAACATTAAACCCTGAAAGAGATGGACTTTTCTGTGAGAAAATATTTGGTCCAACTAAAGACTTTGAATGTACTTGTAAAAAATACAAGAGATTAAGATATAAAAATGTTATTTGTGACAGATGTGGTGTTGAAGTTACTCGTGCTAAAGTAAGAAGAGAGAGAATGGGACATATTGAACTTGCTAGTCCTGTTTCTCACATCTGGTATGCAAAGGGTGTACCTCCTAAAATGGGACTTGTTTTAGACATTAGTCCTCGTGAACTTGAAGAAGTATTATATTTCGTAAGTTATATTGTTTTAGATCCAGGTATTGCACCTCTTGCTAAAAAGCAAACATTATCTGATAAAGAGTACAGAGCATATTATGAAAAATATGGTGATGACTTTAAAGTTGGAATGGGTGCTGAAGCTATTAAACAATTATTATGTGAAGTAGATTTAGAAAAAGAAGTAGAAGAATTAAAGAAAGAAGTAGAAAAAGCTCAAGGACAAAAGAAATTAAGATTAGTTAAGAGATTAGATTGTTTAAATTCTTTCTTAGAAAGTGGTAATAGACCTGAATGGATGATACTTGATGTACTTCCAGTTATACCACCAGATTTAAGACCAATGATTCAACTTCCTGGTGGAAGATTTGCTACTTCTGACTTAAATGATTTATATAGAAGAATTATTAATAGAAATAATCGTCTTAAAAAATTATTAGAATTAGAAGCTCCTACTATCATTGTTCAAAATGAAAAGAGAATGCTTCAAGAAGCAGTAGATGCTTTAATTGATAATGGTAGACGTGGTAGAAGTGTACAAGGTGTAGGAAATAGACCATTAAAATCATTATCATCAATGTTAAAAGGTAAACAAGGTAGATTTAGACAAAATTTATTAGGTAAGAGAGTTGACTATTCTGGTCGTTCTGTTATCGTAGTTGGTCCAAGTCTTAAAATGTATCAATGTGGTGTTCCAAAAGATATGGCTTTAGAATTATTTAAACCATATGTTATGCAACAATTAGTTGAAAGAGGAATTGCACATAATATTAAAGCTGCTAAGAAGATAATTGATGTTCAAGATGAAAGAGTATGGGATGTAGTAGAAGATGTTATTTGTGAACATCCAGTATTATTAAACCGTGCTCCTACACTACATAGACTTTCAATTCAAGCATTCGAACCAGTTTTAGTAAGTGGTAAAGCCTTAAGATTACACCCTCTAGTTTGTGGTGGATTCAATGCAGACTTTGATGGTGACCAAATGGCTATCCATATTCCAATTAGTGAAGAAGCTCAAGCAGAAGCTAGATTATTAATGCTTGGTGCTAATAATATCCTTGATCCTAAGGATGGAAAACCTATCGTTACTCCTTCACAAGATATGGTATTAGGTAACTATTATCTAACTCTTGAAATAGCTGGAGAAGAAAATGAAGGTAAGGCTTATAAAGATCCTAATGAAGTTTTAATGGCATATGAAAGAAGAGATATTACTCTTCATACAAGAGTTTGTATTCCAACTAAAGCATTTAAACATAAAGTATGGACTGATGAACAAAAAGATAAATATTTAGTAACAACTGCTGGTAAAATAATATTTAATGAAATATTCCCAGATACATATCCTTATATAAATGAAGGTAGTAAAGAGAATATTGAGTTTATGACTCCAGATAAGTTCTTTATTGAAAAAGGTAAGAATCTTCCTGAAGAGGTTGCTAAGTTACCAATAATTCCTGCTTTAATTAAAAAAGATTTAGGAAAAATAATTGCTCAAATATTTAAGAGATATAAAACTACTGAAACTTCTATATTCTTAGATAAATTAAAGGATTTAGGTTTCAAATATAGTACTAAGTCTGGTATTACAATTTCTCTTTCTGATATACCTGTTAATCGTGAAAAAGAAACTATTATTGCTGAGACTAATGCTACTATTGAAAAGATTAATAAACAATTTAAAAGAGGTCTTATCACTGATGAAGAAAGACATAACAAAGTTATTAAATTATGGACTGATGCTACTAATAATGTACAAGGTAGATTAGGTGATATATTAAAAGAAGATGTTGAAAATCCTCTTTCAATGATTATTAATTCAGGTGCCAGAGGTTCTGCTAACCAATTAGGACAACTTGCTGGTATGAGAGGTATTATGGCTAAACCAGATGGTGGTCAAGTAGAAATACCAATTCTTGCTTCATTCCGTGAAGGATTAGATGTTCAAGAATTCTTCTTATCAACACACGGATCTAGAAAAGGTACAGCTGATACTGCCTTAAAGACAGCAGATGCTGGATACTTAACAAGACGTTTAGTTGATGTTGTTCAAGATATAATTGTTAAAGAAGAAGATTGTGGAACTATTCAAGGTATTGAAGTTGAAGCATTCGTAGATGAAAATGGTTCTGTTATAGAAACATTTAGAGATAGAATTGTTGGTAGATATTCTAATCAAAAAGTATTACATCCTGAAACTAAGGAGGTACTTGTTGATAAAGGCGCTCTTATCACTGAAAGAATTGCTGATAAGATTGTTGAAGCTGGCATTACTAAGATGGAAATTAGAAGTGTACTTACTTGTAAATCTGCAAGTGGTGTATGTCAAAAATGTTATGGTCTTAACTTAGCAACTGGCAATGTTGTTGAAGTTGGTGAAGCTGTAGGTATCATGGCTGCTCAATCAATTGGTGAACCAGGTACACAACTTACAATGAGAACATTCCATACTGGTGGTGTTGCATCTGCTGCTGATATCACTCAAGGTCTTCCAAGAGTTGAAGAACTATTTGAAGCTAGAATTCCAAAAGCAAAAGCTACTATTGCTGAAATAAATGGTAAGATAACTAAAGTAAGTGAAGAAAAAGGTAGATTTAAAATATATATTACTAATGATGTTGAAACTCGTGAACATATAACTCAATATAACTCTAAACTTAAAGTTGAAAAAGGTGATGTTGTAGTTGCTGGACAAGCTTTAACTGAAGGTAGTGTATCACCTAAGGAATTACTTGCCGTTACTGATCCAACTACTGTACAAGGATATATTCTTAAAGAAATCCAAAAAGTTTATAAGAGTCAAGGTGTTGATGTTTCAGATAAACATGTTGAGACTGTTGTTAAGAGAATGATCACTAAGATTAAGATTGTTGATCCAGGAGATACAAACTTAATAGAAGGTCTTTCTGTAACATTAAGAGAATTTGCTGAAGTAAATAAACCTATAATATTATCAGGTGGTGTTCCAGCTACTGGTAAACCTGTAATGCTTGGTATTACCAAGGCATCTTTAGAAACAGATTCATTCTTATCTGCCGCATCATTCCAAGAAACAACTAGAATATTAACAGATGCTGCTACTCGTGGTAAAGTTGATATGTTGAATGGTCTTAAAGAAAATGTTATTCTTGGTAAATTAATTCCTGCAGGTACTGGTGCTAAACAATATAACAATATTGAAGTTATGCTTAAAAATGAACTTTTAGATGATGATGCTGCTGAAGTATTAGAAGAAAAGTTCTTAGCAACAGACGAGGATGATGAGACGGTAGATGCTATTGAAGACAAAGAAAATAGCAATGAAAATGATAATGAAGAAAGTACTATGTAGTGCTTTCTTTTTTAATTTATTAAATAAAAAAATTATGCTATAATTAAATAGGTGATATTATGTTTGAAAACTTAAGTGAAAGATTACAAAATGTAGTTAGTAATATTAAATCACGTGGTGTTATTAATGAAGATAACATTAGTGATATGATGAGAGAAATAAGATTATGTTTATTAGAAGCAGATGTTAATGTTCAAATAGTAAGAGAATTTACAAATAAAGTTAAAGAAAAAGCATTAGGTGAAGAAGTAAGAAAAAGTATTAAACCCGGTGATATGTTTGTTAAAATACTTAAGGATGAACTTGTTGATTTATTGGGTGGAGATGCTAGTCCTTTAGTAACTGATAAGAAACCTACTATTACTATGATAGTTGGTCTTCAAGGTGGTGGTAAAACTACTACTATTGGTAAGATAGGTAATATGGTTCGTAAGAAATATCATAAAAAACCTATGTTCATTGCATGTGATGTTTATAGACCTGCAGCAATAGATCAATTAAAAGATATAGGTAAGAGTCTTGGTATAGAGGTTTATGAAGAAGGAAAGGGTAATCCTGTAGAAATAGTTAAAAATGGTATTAACTATGCTAAAGAAAAGGGATATGATTACATTCTTATTGATACAGCTGGTAGACTTCAAATTGATGAGAAGTTAATGGATGAACTTGTTTTAATTGAAAATGAAATTAAGCCAAATGAAACATTACTTGTTATTGATGCGATGATGGGGCAAGATGCGATTAATGTAATAACTGGATTTAATGATAAACTTAAATTAACTGGATGTGTGCTTACTAAAATGGATGGTGATACTAAAGGTGGAGTTGCTTTATCTTTAAGACATCTTACTAATATTCCAATTAAATTAATAGGTGATTCTGAAAAACTTGATGGTTTAAGTGAATTCTATCCTGAGAGAATTGCTGATAGAATACTTGGTATGGGTGACATATTATCTATAATAGAACAAACTGAAGAAAAGCTTGATCAAGATGAACTTATGAGTACTGCTAAAAAGATGCAAAGAGGTAAATTTGATTTAGAGGATTTCTTAAGTACAACTAAACAGATTAAGAAGTTAGGTCCTCTTGAGAACCTACTTAAATTAGTACCAGGTGCTTCTAAAATGGGGCTTAATAATGTTAATATTGATCCTAAAATAATGGCTCGTACTGAAGCAATAGTATTGTCTATGACACCTAAAGAAAGAAGAAATCCTGAAATTATTAAGTCTAGTCGTAAGATAAGAATTGCTAAAGGATGTGGTCAAAAAGTAGAGGATGTTAATAGACTTCTTAAACAATTTGAGCAAATGAAAGACATGATGAAAAAGATGAAAAACTTTAAGTTTTAAAATAGTAGAAATACTATTTTTATTTTGAAAAATAAGTTTTTTAAAAAACGAAAAAATCATTGACAAACATATATTCACGGTGTATTATGTTTGTACTGTAGAAGAGAGATAGTGAAAAGAAAAAAATGAATTTTATAAATAGATAAAAATTTTTAAAGAAATATTTTGAAAAATAATATATGTGTGATAAAATAAATAATAGAAAGAATAGTAGAAAAGTGTTTATGAAATAAAAATTAAGTTAGAGGAAGGAGAAAATTAAATGGGGTGTATAAAAAATAAAATTATTAATATGGATAAGAAAAAATTAATTGTAATTAGTTCTTGTACTTTACTTGTTATTGGTATAATTATATTTACAATATGTAGTATATTTTCAAAGTATAAATTAAAAGATGCATCTCTTTATGATATTGAAGCAACTATACTATATAGAGAATATATTAATTATAGTGCAGATAATACTATGCATGAAGAGGATAGTAATAGAAATAATGCGATTAAGTACATGACAGTATATTCAATTAACAAAATATTAAAAGAACAAAAAATTAATTTGAAAGAAAAATATGGGGATTGTTTTAAAGATGGTGTATATGAACTTGATGGTGATTTACTTGAAAATAAAATACATGAAATATTTGGTGATGATATAGAAGTAGATTATATGAAGATATTCCCTAACTATAATACTAAAGTTAATGATATTAATATTAAAGATACTTCTCAATTACAAATGTTAAAAAATTATCCTAATCTAAATGCATATTCTATTAATGGAGTATACAAAAGTAAGAAGAATGAATTTTTATTATATAGTTGTAAGAATGATATTGATGGTAATATAAGTGTTAATACAACTATTAGTAAGATACAAAAAAATAGTGATACTATTGTGATATATGATAGTTATTATTTAAAAATTAGTAATGAGAATGAAGTAAAATATAGTGATATAAATTCTAAAGAAGCAGTAAATAAAAAGAAAGTAGGATACTATAAACATGTATTTAAAAAAATAGATGGAAAGTTTAGATGGAGTTCTACTACAAAAGTTAAAAAAAATAAGGTGAAGTAAGATGAATAAAAGTAAAAAATCAATAGGTTTTTGGTTATCATTAATTATTATAGGTTATATATTGATATCAACATTTTTACCAGCAGGTAAAAGAGTATTTGAAAATATTAAAAGAGATTATTCATTTACAATATTATCTAATCCTGATAATAAGGTTTATATGGATGAACTTATTAAATATGGAAAAGAAAATAAGATAAATATTGTAGTTAGTTATGCTGATGATTTAGAAGCGATTGATGTTTTAAAAGAAGATCAATCATATGATGCGGTATGGATGTCTAATTCAATTTGGTTATATATGTTAACTGATGTGAAAGTTATCAATTCTAAATCAGTAAGTATTAATCCTGTTGTAATGGGGATTAAAAAAAGTAAGGCAAATGAATTAGGATTTGTTAATAAAAACATTTATAATAAAGATATAATGAATGTTATAAAAGATGGTAAATTAAAATATGTTATGTCATCTGTAACTAAAACTAATACTGGTCTTACTGCTTATTTAGGATTTTTGAATTCACTTGCTGGTAGTCCTGAAATATTGACTATGGAGATGCTTAATGATAAAACGTTGAAAGCAAATTTAAAATCATTATTTAGTGGAGTAGAAAGAGTTAGTGGTAGTGATACATTCTTAGAAGATATGTTTTTATCAAGTGATTCTTATGAAGCCGTAATAGCAAATGAATCATCATTAATAAATATTAATAAAGAATTAGTTGCTAATAATAAAGAACCTTTATATTTACTTTATCCAGTTGATGGCGTTGCGATTAATGATTCACCATTTGCATATGTAGATAGAGATCAAGATAAATTAGAAGAATTTAATAAATTGCAAACATTCTTACTTTCTAATGAATCACAAAAGAAATTACAAGATTATGGAAAGAGAACTTGGTATGGTGGGGTTAATTCTAATGTATCAAAAGAAACATTTAATCCATCTTGGGGAATAGATACTTCTAAATATTTAATACCATTAAAATATCCATCTAAAGCAGTTATGACTGAGGCTTTAGCGGTATACATAGATGAACTTAGAAAACCATCTAGTGTAGCGTTCTGTTTGGATTATTCTGGTAGTATGTATGGTAGTGGACAAGAGCAATTAAAAAATGCAATGAAGTATATATTAGATAGAAGTGAAGCAAGTAAAGAGTTATTACAATTTTCTGAAGATGATTTAATCACAGTTATTCCATTTAGTGCTTCTAATCGTAAAATATTAAAAGCAAATAGTGGAACAGATACATCTGAATTAATTAATAATATAATTAGTTTACAACCGGGTGGAGGAACTAACATATATGATTGCGTTATAGAAGGATTAAAAGAAGTTAATTCAGTAGGAAATGAATATACTAAAACAGTTATATTGATGACTGATGGTGAATCTAATTACGGAAGTTTTTATAATTTATCTAGCGTATATCGAAGTAATAATTATAATATTCCTGTATATAGTATAATGTTTGGAAGTTCAAATGATAAGCAATTAAATGATATAGCAAATCTTACTAATGCTAAAGTATTTGATGGCAAAACTAATTTAATAAGAGCATTTAAAGAAGTAAGGAGTTATAACTAATGATTAAGATTCAAAAACGATTTATATTATCTGCTTTGGTCTCAGGAATAGCATTTATACTATTTTATATAGTTTTTGACTTTTATCTATTAGTATCACTTTTATTATCAATAGTTATTTATGTTGGTGGGGTGTTCTTATTTAGAGGTAAAGATATGAGACTTTATGATGCTCAAGCAATATCTAAATATTACTTTGAAATGTCGAAGTTAAATGATTATAAAGAAAAAATAAAAGATAAAAATATTAGAAATAAACTTGCTAAGATAGTTAATGTTTCTTCTAAGATAACTAAATATTTAGAAACTAAACCAAATAATGCTACTAAAATATACAACTTTTTAGATTATTATTTACCTTTTACTACTAAGATAGTTACTAAATATATAGAAGCGGAAAGTAAAGATGAAAAAACATTTGTTGAGAATAAATTGATTCTTAAGATGTCAGTTTATATTAAAGAAGTAGAACATGAATGTGATAGATTGCTTGAAGAAATTGTTAAATCAAAAGATAAAAAACTTGATTTTGAAATGAAAATATTTGAAAAAACATCTGATATAGATTTTGATGATGAAGGAAGTGAAGAAAATGATGAAAAATGAGAAAACTGTATCTATAATTATAGGAGTCATTATAATACTTGCAGTAGTTATAGTTGCGGTGGTATTTAAAAACAAAGGTAGTTTTAGTAAAAATACAGTAAATGTATATGCAGCAGTGGGTGGTGGTAAAGAAGATCTTCTTGCTGATAATGATATAAATAGTGTATTTGAAAATAAATATCATTTTAAATTAGTAAATGATACATGGAGTAATGGTAAAACTGTTAAAATCCCTGTATTAAGAGAAAACAGTGAGATGTATGATTTAATATTTTTCTCAGATGAAAGATATTATAATGAATATAAAACTCCTGCGATAGGAGATGAAGCAAAACGTTATACAGTTCTTGATGGTGATTTAGTTTTAAATACGCCAATAGTAATGTATAGTTGGAAACCTGTTGCTGAGGCATTGATTAAAGAAAATATAGTGACTTTAAAAGATAATATTTATTATATTACTGATATGAATAAACTTATTGATTATATATTGAGTGGTAAAAAATGGAGTGATATAGGTCTTAGTAGTATATATGGTTCAATAAATGTTGGTTCTGTAGATCCTGTTACATCTTCTCCTGGTGCGACTTATTATGGACTTCTATTATCAGTTATGGCAGGCGGAGAAGTTAACGAAAATAATATTGAAAATGCACTTCCTAAGTTAAAAACATTTTATGAAAAATCTGGTTATATGAATAATACTCCTGCAGATTTATTTTCAATGTTTTTAAAGACTGGTATGGGTGCTAAACCTATAATAGTTGATTATGAAAAGAGTTTAATTGATTTTGCTAATTCTAATCCTGATGGATGGAATCAAGTTAAAGATGATGTTGTAATATTATATCCAACACCAACTATATGGAATTCTCACTGTATCGCAGCGTTATCTGAGAATGGTAAAACTGTATTGAAAGCATTTGAAGATAAAGATGTATCACAAATTGCATGGGAGAAATATGGATTTAGAGTTGGTACTACTGGTGGTAATTATGATGTTAGTAAGATTAACATAAAAGGTGTTCCTCAAAAAATAACAAGTGTTACTTCTGGTCTTAAAATGGAAATATATGAAAGATTAATAGAGTATTTATCACAAAAATAATAAATACTCTTTTTTAGTTTTAATTTGCCTAGTCATTCTTTTATTTTAGACATAAACTAATTATGAAAGGGAGTTGTTTAAAGTGAAAGATAGTACAATGGGAATGTATCAAGGATATACTATTGAAGGATCTGCTGATTTAAAAGTAACACCAGAAAATACTAATGCAACAGCAATGAGTTGTAATAGTATGCCTGGTATAGTTTGTCCTCCTATATATGAATGTCCTCAAGAAAGATGTATACATAGACAAATAATTCATGAAGTACCACATGTTTGTCCTGTAAATACTAGAATAATTAATCATCATATTTATAAACATACTTATAGTAATTGTTATACATGCACAGAAGAAAATGATATATGTAATGTAAATGAAGGATGCTCTTGTAAATTTATGTAAGCAAATACTTGTTATTTGCTTTTTAAATTTTATAGGAAAGTTATACTCAGTATTAAATATAAAATAAATATTGTGTAAATATTTATTTTTTTTATTGACAAGTGAATGGTTATTCAACTATAATTGTAATAGTTGAAGAAATATTCAACTATGGAGGAATTATGTTTAAAAACGATTATTCATGTGATTGTAATATTATTCATCAAGATAGGGTAGATGATGTACTTCAAAGTATGCCTAGTGATAAAACATTTTTGAATCTTGCAGAATTATATAAATTAATTGGGGACACCACTAGATGTAGAATATTATTTGCTCTTGATAAAAATGAAATGTGTGTTTGTGATATAGCAAATGTTCTTAATATGACTAAATCTGCTGTATCTCATCAACTAGCAGTATTAAGAAAAAGTAATATTGTTAAGTGTAGACGTAGTGGGAAAGAGGTATACTATACTTTAGATGATGATCATATTAATAAATTATTTGAAATTGGTTTAGAGCATATATATCATGAGGAGGAAAAATGAATAACTATAAATATAAAATAGAAAGTCTTGACTGTGTAGCATGTGCAGGTGAACTTGAAAGTGAACTAAATAAAATAAATTTGATTAAAAATGTAACAATTAGTTTCATGACAGAAAGACTAACATTTGATTGTAATGAGTCTGATTTAAATGATGCATTAAAATTAATTAAAAAGATAATAAGACGTGAAGAACCAGACGTTAGTATAAAGGAGTTATAATGAATAAAAAGATGAAAAAACAAATAATTATAATTATAACTTCTATTGTACTATTAATTATAGCTTTTTTAATAAATGATAAGTTATCTGTTGTATTCTTTTTGCTTTCATATATAATTGTTGGTCATAAAATAATTTATAAAGCATTTAGAAATATTATAAGAGGAAAAGTATTTGATGAAAATTTTCTTATGACAATTGCGACTTTAGGAGCATTCTTTATTAATGAGATACCTGAGGCAGTAACTGTTATGCTTTTCTATCAAATAGGTGAATTCTTTCAAGACTATGCATTAGATAAATCAAGAAAGTCAATTAGTTCTCTTATGGATATAAGACCTGATTATGCAAATGTAGTTAAGGGAAAAGATACTGTAAAAGTAAATCCAAGTGAAGTTAAAATTGGAGATATAATTGTAGTTAAATCAGGTGAAAAAATACCTCTTGATGGTATAGTGGAAAATGGAGACTCTGCTCTTAATACATCAGCACTAACTGGTGAGAGTAAATTAAGAAAAGTTGATATTGGTGATGAAGTATTAAGTGGTTCCATTAATATAAGTGGAATATTAAAAATTAAGGTTACTAAAGAATTTAGTGAATCTACTGTTAGTAAAATATTAGAACTAGTAGAAAATGCTAGTAATAGAAAGAGTGAAAGTGAAAACTTTATTACTAAGTTTGCTAGATACTATACACCTATTGTTGTAATAGAGGCAATTTTATTATCGGTAATTCCACCAGTAATTTTCAATCAAGATTTTAATATTTGGATTTATAGAGCATTATCATTTTTAGTAGTTTCTTGTCCATGTGCATTAGTTGTATCTATACCACTTGGATTCTTTTCTGGAATAGGTGCTTGTTCTAAAAATGGAATACTTGTTAAAGGGAGTAATTATTTAGAAGCAATATCTAAAAGTGAAATTGTAGTTTTTGATAAGACTGGAACAATAACTGAAGGTGAATTTAAAGTAAGAAGTATTCATAGTGTTGATATTAGAGATAATGAATTATTAAAACTTGCTAGTTATGCTGAGTATTATTCTAATCATCCAATATCTATATCTATTAAAAAAGATTATGGTCATAAAATCAACCCTAATAAAATATCTGATGTAAAAGAAATACCAGGTAGAGGGGTTATTGCATTAGTTAATAATAAAAAAGTAATGGTTGGTAATAATAAATTATTAGAAGAAAACAATATAGAATATGAAAAATGTGATATAATAGGTACGATAATTTATGTTGCTGTTGATAATGTTTATCATGGTTATATGGTTATTAGTGATAGAATTAAAGATGATAGTGCTCTTGCATTAAGATTGTTAAAGAATCTTGGAGTTAAAAAAACAGTTATGTTAACAGGCGATAAAAATGGTGTTAGTAAAAGTGTTTTTGAAAGACTTAATATAAATGAATATTATTCTGAATTGCTTCCTCAAGACAAAGTAAATATAATAAATGAATTCAAAAAGAAACTGACAGATGATGGCAAAATTGTATTTGCTGGTGATGGAATAAATGATGCACCTGTAATAATGAGTGCTGATATTGGTATATCAATGGGAGGAGTAGGATCTGATGCCGCAATAGAGGCATCAGATATAGTTATAATGACTGATGAATTATCTAAGATTGCTACAGTAATTAATATATCTAAAAGTACTATGAAAATAGTAAAACAGAATATTGTATTTGCAATTAGTGTTAAAATATTTGTTTTATTATTAATATCTTTTGGTATTTTAACTATGTGGAGTGCAGTTTTTGCAGATGTTGGTGTATCAGTACTAGCAATACTTAATTCAATTAGAATACTTAGGATTAAGTATTAGAAAGGGTATGTATGTTAGAGTTAAAAGATATATATTTTGAAAGAGATAATAAGAAAATATTAGATCATATTAATCTTAAACTTGATGATAATAAATTCTATGTTATAACTGGACCTAATGGTAGTGGTAAAAGTACTTTAGCTAAAATAATTATGGGTATTTTAACACCAGATAGTGGAAAAATTATATTTAATGGAATAGATATTACTAATCTTTCTATAGATGAAAGAGCTAATATGGGTATAGGGTATGCTTTTCAACAACCAGTTTGTTTTAAAGGAATAACTGTGTATGATTTATTATCTTTTGCTACAAACAATAAAATAAATAAAGTTGATGCATGTAAGATATTATATAAAGTTGGTCTTAATGCATTAGAATATATTGATAGAGAAGTCAATAAGTCATTAAGTGGAGGAGAGTTAAAAAGAATAGAACTTGCTACTGTAATAGCTAGAAATCCAATTGTGTCTATCTTTGATGAACCTGAAGCTGGTATTGATTTATGGAGTTTTAATAATTTAAATGAAGTATTTAAAGAAATACAAGATACTAACAAAGGAATTAATTTAGTTATTTCTCATCAAGAAAGAATATTAAATATAGCTGATAAAATTATTCTTATGGAAAAGGGTAAAATAGTTAAATTTGATAATAAAGATAATTTCTTTGATATATTATTTGGAGGTACTCATGAATAAAATAGATGATAATTTATTAGATGTAATACTTCCTAATGATATAAAAGAAGCAGATGCTTATAATATTCGTAAAGATGGTAAAGGTATTAAAAGAAAAGTAAGTCCATATATTAATATTGAATCTAAAGAAGATAATAAAGGTATTGATATTTATGTTAAAGAAGGTACCATAGGTGGGGTATGTGATATCCCTGTAATATTGACTGAAAGTGGACTAAATGATGTTGTTTATAATGACTTTCATATAGGTGCTGATTCTGATAGTGTTATTATTGCTGGATGTGGTATTAATAATCCTAGTCATCTTACTTCAAGACATGATGGTATACATAGATTCTATATAGAAGAAAATGCTAAAGTTAAATATATAGAAAAACATTATGGTGAGGGAGTAGGAGATGGTAAGAGAGTACTAAATCCTGTAACTGAAGTATATCTAGGAAAAAATGCTTATATGGTTATGGAAACTAGTCAAATTAAAGGTGTTGATGATACTGTAAGAACTACTAAGGCAGTATTAGAAAGTGGAGCAACACTAGTTATAAATGAAAAGATTCTTACTACCGGAAGTAATAAAGCTAAAACAATATTTGATGTTAAATTAAATGGAAAAGATTCAAGTACTCATGTTACTTCAAGATCAGTTGCTGAAGATACATCTTATCAAGAATTTAATTCCAATATAATTGGCAACAATGAATGTTATGGTCATGTTGAATGTGATGCAATAATTAAAGAAAAAGGACAAGTAAAAGCAGTACCAAAAATATTTGCTAAAGATGTAAATGCTAAATTGATACATGAAGCATCTATAGGTAAAATCGCAGGTGAACAATTCATTAAATTAATGTCACTTGGTATTGATGCTAAGAGTGCTGAAGAATTAATAATAAAAGGATTTTTGAAATAAAATTCTTTTTATTTTATATTTATGTTATAATACTAATGTAAGGAAAAAATTATTATGAAGGTATTATCAATTAAAAATCCATGGGCAACTTTAATAGTAGATGGATATAAAAAATATGAATTTAGAAGTTGGAAAACAAATTACAGAGGTAAGATATTAATACATTCATCTTTAGGAATTGAAAAAGATATGTTAGAAAGATTTAAAGATTATAATTTAGAATGTATTAATGGTTATATAATTGGACAGGCAAATTTAACAGATTGCATATTAGTAACAAAAGAGTTTAATGAAGAATTATTGAAAATTGATAAGACTGTTTATGGAAGAGCAAATCATGAGATGAAGTATGCTTGGAAACTAGAGAATGTTATTAAGTATGATAAACCAATAAAAGCAAAGGGCAGTCTTGGACTTTGGAATTATGAGGTGGAAAAATGATACATAATATGAATTTAAATAATGAACCATTTGAACTAATTAAGAGTGGGAGTAAAACTATTGAACTTAGACTTAATGATGAGAAAAGAAGAATATTAAATGTAGGTGATGAGATACTTTTTAATAATAGAAGTAATAATGAAACATTACTTACATCTATAGTAGGTCTACATAAATATAATAGTTTTAAATCATTATATAAAGATTTTGATAAAGTTTCTCTTGGATATAGAGAAGATGAAATAAGTGATCCTAGTGATATGAATAAATATTATTCTGAGGAAGACGAAGAAAAGTATGGAGTTGTTGGAATAGAACTTAAATTAAAATAAAAGAGGTGTTTATATGAATATATTAAGTATATGTGATAATCCAGATGTATTACAAGTTATGAGAATTGTTAATATAGTTATTACCATTATTAAAATAGCGGTACCTATATTGTTAATTATTTTTATTATGATTGAATTAATTAGTGCGATAACTGATGAAGAAAAGCTTAAAAAAGTGACTAGTGGAGCTGTTAAAAAATTTATTGCTGCAGTTTTAATATTTTTAATACCAACTCTTGTACAAGCAATAGTTGTAGTTACATTAGGTAATGAAAATGCCGCTGATGGATATAAGAATTGTTTGAAAGATTTAACTCTTGAACAGATTAATCAAATATATGAGCAAAATGCAATTGATGCGATTACTAAAGCAGAAGCAACTTTAGAATACAATGATTATTCTAATGCAGTTATACTTGTACATAAGGTAAAAGATTCCGAAAAGAAAAGTGATTACTTAAAAAGGTTAGATACACTTAAATCAAAAATAAATAAAGATTCTAGTGGCGGATCAACTTCTGGAACAGATTCTGGTAATGGTCAAGTTACAGCAAATAAATATACATTATACATGGGAGATTCTAGGACTAATGGTATGCAGATGGTAGGGCTTGACAGTAATGAACAAGCTATTTGTGAAGATAGTGCTCAATATAATCAATTTAAAAATCATTTAGTAAAAGCAGAACAAGCTTTAAATGATGGTAAAAAGTATAATGTTGTATTAAATTATGGTGTTAATGACTTAAGTAGTGTCAATAGTTATTGCTCTAAATATAAAGAATTTATAAGTAGTGTTTCAAAAGAACATACTTTTTATATTATGTCAGTTAATCCTGTTAGAAGAAATTCTAAAAAAACAAGAGCGACAAATGAAATGATTACAAATTTTAATAACAAGATAAAATCATGTATGTCAGGTATCACTAATGTTAAATATTGTGATGTTTATGGAAGCACTAGTTTAGATACATGGGAAAAAAGTTATATAAGTAGTGATGATATACATTATACAACTGAAGGATATAAGTTTATTCATTCTAAAATAAAGAATTGCATTGGTTAGGAGAATTTATGATAAATGTAGTATTGTTTGAACCAGAAATACCTATGAATACAGGTAATATAATGAGAACTTGTGTGGCCACTAATACAAAACTTCACTTGATAAAACCACTTGGATTTAGTTTAGATACAAAGTATATTAAAAGAAGTGGTGTAAACTATATTGATAAGTGTGATTATACTGTTTATGAAAATATAGATGAGTTTTTTGAAAAGAATAAGGGTGAGTATTATTTTTTAACTAGATATGGTCATAAACCTCATAGTAGTTTTGATTATAGTGATCCTAATAAAAATTATTATTTCTTTTTTGGAAAAGAATCAACCGGTATACCACCTAAAATATTAAAGCCATATATAGATAGATGTATGAGAATGCCAATGACTGATAATGTACGTGCTCTTAATCTTTCTAATACAGTAGCAATAATGGTATATGAAGCATTAAGACAACAAAATTATAAAGATTTATTATTTAATGAACCACATAAGAGTGCTAACTTTATTGAAGAAAATTAGTACTATAATATTAAAAAGAATTATGATATTATATATATAGGATAGGTGAAATTATGAAGAATAAAAAGAGTGATAAATTATGTTTTATAGCAGTAGGAATATTGTTAATAGTGATTGTTGTTCTATTAATAATAAAAAGTACTTATAAACCTAAAGATGATAAAATAAGTATAACTGGTACGAATGATTATGTTAGTACAAAAATAGTAGATTCTAAAATAAATATATCTACATCTAACTATTCATTTAAATTAACAGGATATGAAGGAAAAATAGAAGATATTGTCACTATAGCGGGATGTGCTTTTGATGATAACTATAATCTAGTAACTGTTTTAACTACTGATGGGTTATATGCTTTATATGTTGGTAATAGTTATATATATGATAATATTGATAAGTCATTAAAATTAGTTAAAATAAGTGATAGAAAAAAAATAAAAAAATTGTATTATAAGGTAGTTGGTGATGAGAATAGTATGACTTATGACTACTTAGGATGTTTTAGATATCCATTTATAGAATATAAAAATGGTGATATTAAGGCATTAGATCCAGGAACTACTGATGTTACAAAAATGCTTACTGATAAAGAAGATTATCAACTTATTAACATTAAATAATTAAGTTTTGTAAATAATTGTAAAATGTTTGTCAATTTTGTTGTCAATTTGTTGTATAAAAAAGTTAAATTGGTTATATTATTATTGTAGGGAGATGGTAGAAGTGATATATCCTTCAATAGATAGATTATTAAATATTGTTGATTCAAAATACAAACTAGTTCATATTGCTGCTGACAGAGCTAAAGTTATGAAAGAATATAAACATTTTCAATGTCCTGAAAGTGAATATGTCTCTAAAAAAGAACTAGGTAGAGCTTTAGAAGAAATAGACAAAGGATTAATAACTATTAAAGAAAACTAAGAAATTAGTTTTTTTTATTTGAATTAATTGTTCATATATAGTATACTTATATTGATAATAGAATAGTAGGTGTTGATATGTATGACAATAAAGTATTAATAAATTTATATGTATTATCTTTAGGAAAGAATTATGAACTTTTTTTACCAGTTAATGAGAAAGTAGGTAGTGTTTCAAAATTATTAAATACTACCTTATTTAACTCTATAAACCCAGATAAAAATTATATTCTTGTTAATATAGATAACGGTTTGGTTTATAAAAACAATGATATTATAAGAAATACAGATATTAGAAATGGTACTAGACTAATATTAGTGTAGGTGGTGTAAAATGAATTTATATTTTTTTGATGATAATAATATTATAACTTTTACTTTGCCAACAAAACGTATTGGTGATTTTTGGATGACTGACTCTGATGGGAAAAACATTGTTAATATTAAAGCAATTAATAACAGTTGGCATTTAAGTTCAAGTGAAAATACAAAATTATTAGGTAATACTGATGAAAATGGGAGCATTAGTTTAACAAATAATACTTTATATACAATAGAAAAAAATGAAAAGAAGTACATATTATTTGTTAGTGATATAGAAGATAATACATTCACGACTTATAATATAGCAAGTGGAACTACTTTAAAGATTGGTAATGATTCTACATGTGATGTATTTTATAATAATAATTTATTTTTACCATTACATTTTTCATTGATGTTTCAAAATAATGATTGGAAAATAATAAGAGATGATAATGCAAGAGTATACGTTAATAATACATTACTTGAAATTAAAGAATCTGTTTTAAAGAATGGTGATGTTATAAACGTATATGGTAATAAATTAGTATTGATATCAAATATGATTTTTATAAATAATCCACAAAATAATGTTAGAGTTAATCAATCTCTTAATATAATTAATTTATCTGTAACTGATGATATTGATACCACTGAAGTTCAAAATGAAAATCTATATAAAGAAAGTGATTACTTTTTAAAGTCTCCAAGACTTAGAAAAACAATTGAACCATTAGAAATGAAGATTGATTCTCCTCCTAGTAAAGAAAATATAGCAGATACTCCATTATGGGTAATGCTTGCACCTATGCTTACTATGGCAGCTAGTAGTGTAATTAGTGTATGTAGTAGCATAACTTCATTAACTACGGGTGAAAGAACTCTTAAAGAGGTTTTACCAACATTAATAATATCAATTGCTATGATATTAACAACTTGTGTATGGCCTTTTATAACAAAAAAACTTGAAAAAAAAGCTAAGATCAAAAGAGAAGAGGAAAGACAAACTAAATATAAAAGATACCTTGATACTAAAAAAGATGAGATAGTAAAAGAATATGAAACACAAAAGAAAGTACTTGAAGAAAATCTTTTATCAACGGATGTTTGTTATGACTCTATAATAAATAAAAGAAGAACATTATGGGAAAGAAAAAAAGACCAGGGAGACTTTTTAACAGTAAGAGTTGGAAAAGGTAAAGTTCCGCTTAGTGCAAAAATTAATTATCATGTTGAAGATTTTTCTATGGATGATGATAATTTAAAAAAAATGTTAGATGGTTTAATTAAAGGCTATGAAATTTTAGATGATGTGCCAGTTGCATATTCGTTTAGTGAGAATAATAAAACTGCTGTTAATGGAATTTATCCTAAATATATTCAATTTATGAATAATATATTGTTACAAATGATTTCTTATCATAGTTATGATGATTTAAAAATAGTAATATTTACTAATAAAAAGAATCAAAATAGATGGGAATATTTAAAAGAAATGCCATATTGTTTTTCTGATGATAAAATGATAAGATTTTTTGCTACTACTACTGAAGAAATGCAAGATATATCTAATTATTTAGAAACAGTATATAATAATAGAAAAACAATGTTAGAGAATATAGGTGATGATGGTAATAAAGAATATTCAAAATTCAGCAACTACTATTTAGTTATTATTGATGACATAGATTTAGCAAGAAAAATAAATATTGTTGATAATATTTTAGAAGAAAAAAGAAACTATGGTTTTAGTACAATAATAATTGAAGAAAAATTATCAAAATTGCCAAGTGAAGTAACAAGTTTTATTACAATAGGCGAAAGCACATCTATGATAATGAAGAGTGATGATAGTAATCAAGTTAGGTTTACAGATGAAATTACTAATTATGATATGAGTAAATGTTCTAAAATAGTATCTAATTTACCAATTTATATTGAAAATAGTCAAAGACAATTACCTAGTACAATTTCTTTTTTAGAAATGTTTGGTGTTGGCCAGATTGAACAATTAAATGTTATTAATAGATGGAAAGAAAATGATCCAACTAAAAGTTTAAAAACTGAAATTGGTATTAATGAAAATGGTGATGATTTCATATTAGATTTACATGAAAAACAACATGGTCCTCATGGACTTATTGCAGGTATGACAGGTAGTGGTAAATCTGAGTTTATTATATCTTATATTCTTTCTATGGCAATTAATTATAGCCCTGAGGAAGTTGCTTTTGTACTTATAGATTATAAAGGTGGAGGACTTGCTGGTGCATTTGTAAATAGTACCACTGGTGAAAAATTACCTCATGTAGTTGGCACTATTACCAATTTGGATAAAACTGAAATTAATAGAGCACTTGCAAGTATAAATAGTGAACTTAGACGTAGACAAGAAAAATTTAATGAAATAAGAGATAAGATGGGTGAGAGTACTATAGATATTTATAAATATCAAAGATATTATAGAGATGGTAGTATTGATGAACCAATCCCTCATTTAGTAATTGTTTGTGATGAATTTGCTGAATTAAAAACTCAACAACCTGATTTCATGGAAGATCTAATTAGTACTGCAAGAATTGGTCGTAGTTTAGGTGTACACTTAATTTTAGCAACACAAAAACCATCAGGAGTAGTTGATGCTCAAATTTGGAGTAATAGTAAATTTAAAATATGTTTAAAAGTTCAAGATAAATCAGATAGTATGGAAATGATTAAAAATGATTTAGCGGCAGAACTTAAAAATGTAGGTAGATTTTATTTACAAGTAGGTTATAATGAATATTTTGCAATGGGACAAGCAGCATGGGCAGGTGCTAAATATTATCCTAGTAAAGAATTTAAAAAACCAGTAGATAAAAATATTTATTTTATTGACAATATAGGAAATATTAAAAAAAGTATATTTAATTCTGCGGTAAAAAATAGTGTTAAATCTGAAGGTGAAGAGTTAACATGTATAGTTAAATATTTAATTGGTATTGGTGAAGAAGTTCAACCTAAAACAAAACAATTATGGTTAGATAGAATACCTAATCAAATTTTAATAAATAATCTAATTAAAAAATATAATTTTAATAAATCTTCTTACATATTAAATCCTGTAATTGGTGAATATGATGATCCTACAAATCAATCTCAAAACTTATTGACTTTGCCATTATCAAGTGAAGGAAATGCAATAATATATGGAATGCCTGATAGTGGTAAAGATGAATTTTTACAATCTCTTGTTTATTCTACGATAATAACTTATTCAACTAATGAAGTAAACATTTATTTGATGGATTATGGTGCTGAGACATTAATTAATTATAATGATGCACCTCAAGTTGGAGATGTAATATTAAATGGAGACGATGAAAAAGCAGAAAATCTTGTAAAGATGTTGATGAGTGAAATAAGTAAAAGAAAGAAATTATTCTTATCATACAATGGAAATTATCAAGATTATATTAAGACAAGTACAAATAAAATACCCAATATTTTAGTAATGATAAATGGTATGGAAGTATTGTCTGAAAATAATCCTGAGTATGTTGATAAATTAGTACCTATAGTAAGAGAAGGTGCTAAGTATGGTATTCACTTTGTAATAACTGCTTCCACACAAAGTTCTGTTAAATTTAAAATATCTCAATCATGTAAATTGCAGTTATGTTTACAAATGAATAATCCTACGGATTATAGAGATATTCTTGGTAAAACAGATGGATTAGTTCCTTTTAATACACTAGGAAGAGGACTTGTTAAATTAGAAAAAGTATGTGAATTTCAAACTGCATCTATTAGTGAAGATGATAAAAAATTAGAAAGTATTAATAGTTTAATTGGAACACTTAATGCAAACAATCTTCCAAAAGCAAGAAAAATTCCTGTTATGCCAGATATAATCACATTAGAAAGATTTAATGGAAAATATAAAGATATTACTACAGTTCCACTTGGTTTAACAAGAGATAATTTAACTGCTTCATTATATAATTTTTCTAAAAACACTGTTAATTTAATATCATCTATGGAAATAGATAATATGAAAAACTTTATAAATAATTTTGTTAGAACAGTGGAATCAAATGATACATTTGATAAGATTGTAATAGATGCTTGTAATTTCTTTGATACATATAATTACAATAGTAAATTAATAAATTCTAATTTTAGTGAAGGATTAAATTTAATTACTAATATAGATAATAAAAATAAAGAAATATTATCAAAAAATAATATGAATGTTAAAAGTCTTAAAAATGAGAGAAATTTATTATGTATTATTATTGGTTTAGACAAATTCTTATCTAAATTAAGTGATGAAGAAAAGACTATATTTAAAGAATTATTATCAAACAACAAAGATATTAATAAAATTAATTTTGTATTTATTGATGTTCCAAGTTCATTTAAAAAATATGAATTTGAAGAATGGTTTAAAAATACAGTTAATTGTAATGAAGGAATATTTATTGGAACTGGTATAACTCAACAGTATACGATTAAATTAAATATTCAACCAATGGGAATTGCTACGATTGAAAATGATTATGCAGTTGTAGTTAAAAATGCGATGCCCACGGTTATTAAATTAATTAATGAAAAAATTAATATCAATTAAATGTAAAATAATATTGATTAAAAAATACAAAAATGATATTCTTATAGTAGGAGGTAAAATATGAATCATAAGGTTAATAATGTGGGTGAACTACATGCAGATGCAACTAATCTTTATAATAAGGTAGTTGTTGGTTCAGACAGTACTAGTGCTGATAGTTTAATTAATAATTTAGCAGCTGGTATAAATAATTTAAAAACTAATTGGAAAGGTAGAGATGCTGGAGTACAAATTCAAAATCTAGTTGGTGTACATAATGCATTAGTGGGCATTAGAAATGCATTAGCTTCATTAGCAGTAGATTCTTCTAAAGTTGCAGTAAACTATAGAGATATTCAAAGAGCAAATGGTGCTACTGATTTAGAACAATTAGGTGCTGTATCTGCTGATACTAAATCAATGATGGAAAATTATAGTGATACTAGCGATACTGTTAACATCAATCAAGCTGCTAACGAAGGAAAAGCAAAAATTGATGCTGCTAATGGTGCTATGGATGGATTCATCAGTCAAGTATCTACATATTATAACAATATTATGAATAATTGGACTCAAGGTACTGGTAGAGATAATGCTACTCAAGCATTTGAACAATTTATTAGTAGTTCTAAAACTTATAAAGAAACTTTATCATCAGTTTCTCAAAGTATTGCAACAGCATTGTCAAATTATTCATTCTAATTATATAAAAATAACTTTGATGCAAAAAAGTTATTTTTTTAATTTGTAATAAAAAAAATAGTATAATTCTTGTTAATTACTAATTAAAATGATAAAATTATTATAATGAGTATAGATGATAGGAGTAACTATGGCACAAAATTCAAGTAGATATTATAATGCGTATATTAATTTTAAAGCTAAGGAAAACTTTTATAAGAAAGAATGTGAAAAAATAGAAGCAAAAAAGAAAGAATATTTAGAACAAAGGGATCTTATATTTAATTTTAAAACTTCAATTATAAATGTTCGTGTTGAAGTGGGCAAACTTAAAAATTATTTGCAGATGGTTTCTGTGGATGGTACTCCTTATGATAAAGGTGCATGTAATCAAAACTATAAAAAATTAACAGAAATCTATGATTATTTGGATAAAGTCTATGAGCTTATACGTAAAAGAATAATAGAGTTAAACGAAGAATATAAATCAACTCATAGTTATTATATTAACGCATTACAAAATAGAAGAAGAAATTATGAATATTATCTTGACGCATTAAACCGTGAAAAATCAGGTTCTAAAAAAGTTGGAGTAACAAAATGAATTTTAATGAGGAAACAGAATTAAAAAATCAAATTAAATTTAAAAAAGATTTTGAAAAACTATCTGGAGGTAGTTCTAGTTTTGTTATGCCTGAAGTACAAAGAATTAGAGAAACACTTAATGGAAAATCCAAAATAGATTCAGATAATATAATAGAAAATGGAATTAGTTTAAAAAAATCAGGTTTACAAAATATTGGCGAAATATTAAGAGAAAAAAATAATATAGATTCAGAAAATAGCAATGGTATTAGCATGCCTAATGTACAAAAAGTTCAAGAAGTATTAAATGATAAGACAAAAACAGATTCAGATAATATTATAGAAAATGGAATTAGTTTAAAAAAATCAGGTTTACAAAATATAGAAGAAATGTTTAATGATAAAGGTAAAATAAACCCAGGAATTAGTGCAAGCATAAACACATCTGATGTGAGAGAAAATAATGAAACAGCAAATGACAAAACTAATGTAAATTCTGAAAAAACTTTTGAAACTGATACTAGTTTTAAAGTATCTGGGGTACAAAATATAAGAGATGTACTTAATGGTGATAAAAAAGCTGATTTAGAAAAATCAAAAAAGGAAAATATTCTTGATTCAACTGAAGGTACTTCAACAAGTAGTACAAGTTTTGGAATGTCAGATTTATCTGATAAAAGCAATTCAAATACTAATAGTACATCAACTGTTGAAAATAAAGAACAAGTTATAGAAACAATTGATTTATCAGAAAATAAAGATAAAGTTTCAACAAATACAGATGAGCAAAATAAAACTATTAATAATGATGAAAAAGCAGCAAAACCAAGTTCTCAAAATGGAACTTCTGAAACTCAAGATCTTGATCTTTCAAATGGTGAAAGTCAATCTACTCAGCAGAACGTTGCAGCTTCATCTTATGGTGGTGGAATATTCATAGATTATGCCTATTTGGATGAAAGTATAAAATTAATAGGTAGAGAATTAGTGTCAGATTGCCAATCAGTAAATATATTATATACTGAATATAATAAAATCAATATAAAAAATTTAGACATAATATTTGATAGAGATTACTTTAGGGGAATTAAAACATCACTTGATAAGATGTTTAAAAATACAAACGATGAAAAAACGGAATTTAAAACTTTAAAGAAAAAACTAAAAAAATTACAAGATGAATGTAAAGAAACAGATGCTGATTATGAAATTAAATTTGAGATGCAATATGTTAATAATTTCTTTTCTGAATTTGGAGATGATTTATCTGACACAGAAAAGGCGCTAATATTCGAAGATTATTCTAAACATATTACTGAAACTATAAATGGTCAAGAAAACAAGCAAGCCTATATGAACAAATTAGGTTTCGGAAATTTAAAAATAGGTTCTAATTATTTGACTCCAGAGGAATATTTGCAATTATTATCGCAAGCAAGTGATCGTTATAAATATGAAGCAGTTGCAAATGTTATGACTAAACCTGAAAGTGAAAGAACAGCTGCTGAAAATCAAGCAATGGATAAGTGGTTTTCTGCTGTAGAAAATATTGATAATAATGAATTAAATGCGCTTCAATTATTAACTAAGTCTATGTTAGCACAAGGCAAAGCATTGTCTTTTGTTGATGATGAAGGTAATCTTACAAATGAAGATAAATATTCTTATTATGCTGAAATGTCTCAATCTGCACAAGAAGGTTTTGTTGTAAAATTCCAGTTAGGAGCAGATAGTGTAGATTCATATCGCATTGTTCCTTTAGAAGATGGTGGATGTGAACTTTTTGTAACAATAGATGGTGTAGAACAGTTGATAACTGATGAAAACAAATCAGAAGCAATAACAAATCTTAATGAAATAAAAGACTTTTTAGTTTTTAGAGTACAGGCAAAATACAATAATCAGGCTAATTTTTATGCTAAGCAAGTTCAAGAATTACAAGAAGAACGTACTAAAGTGGAAAATAAACTAAAGAATGAGAAAAATGATAATTTTAGTGGTAATTATGTAGAAATAATAACGCCAGAAATGAAAAAAATGGAAAAACAAATAGAAGAGATAAATAAGAAAATCTCATTATATAGTAAATATTGTGAATCATTTCAAAATAAAAGCTTTGAAGCTAATAAAATGTATTCAGATTATAAAAAGTTATCTTCACAGTGTCCAATAGAATCATATACTATTAAATATGTACCTTCTAGTTCACAAAATGGTGTAGGGCGTACTGAAGTTACGTTCTATTCTGATAAAGATAAAACACAACCTATTGAACCTAGCGAAGAACAAATAGCATTCTTTTTAAACAAAGAGAATTTGTCAGTGAATGATTTGATGACAGCAGGTACTATTTTAGATGGTTATGATTTAGAAAAAATTAGGGCTTTTCAAAAAGCAGGCACAGATAATTTGACTATACTAAATTATGTTCAAAATAAATATGGAGTTGATGCAAGCAAATTCTATGTAGACTACGTTAAAGATTTGGGTAGAAGAGTTATAGGAAAAGAAATGGCACAGCATAGAAAAGATGTACTTGATGATATTGATAGTGATTTTGTTGATGGATTATATGTGACTCTTTGTGGTACCGGAGATGGTCTTACACAATTTGCGAACGGTATTGGTAATTTATTTGGCGCAGATGGTGAGGTTTCTAGTAGAGAATATATGATGATGGATTTTAGTGAGTATTTGGCTTCAAATTATTCTACTGGTGCTATTATGGTAGCTGCTTATGAAATATCAACAAGTATAGGTAATATGATTCCTTCAATTGCTTTAAGTTTTGTGCCTGGAGCAGGCCAAGCTTTAAGTATTGCATCAATTGGACTTTCTTGTGCCGGTAATGCCAGAGAAGAAGGACTTCAAATGGGAATGACTGAAGGTCAAGCGTGGGCTTATGGTATTGTAAATGGTACTCTCGAAGCATGTCTACAATTTGTACTCGGTGGTATTAGGCCTTTACAAAAAGGTGGAAGCCAGTTAATGGAAAATGAATTAAAAAATATACTTATAGATATGGGTAAAGAAGCAAGAGAAGAAATGTTACAAGAAGTATTGAATCCTATATACTTAAATATAATAATGAATTGGGATGGAGAAGATTCTTTCTTAACTAATGTATTAAATAGTTTCACAAGTGCATATGAAGGTTCCCAAAATATAGAAATAGAACAAGTTATGAAAGCTGGGATTTATGCTGTAATTACTGCCGGAATAATGAACTCACCATCAACTGTTAGAAACATTACATCAAAATTAACAACTGGAAATTCAGTGACTTACGCTTATTTAATACAAAAATATAGAGGACAAGATTTATCTTATAGTGATGTAATGTCTAACTTAAAAAATGATATTGATGTGATAGCAAACAACGATGTTAAAATTAATCAATTAGTAGAATCACTTAAAGCAAATCCTGATTTTGAAGCACAATTTAATAACTATAATGAACAGATAATAAATCCTGATAATAGAATATCTTTTGATGAATATGCATTGACTACAGCAATAGAAACAATTCTTACAGTTAATAAACCGTTAATTAATTCAACTGAAACAATAACAAATGTTAATGATGCAATAGTGCAAAGTACTATTGATACTTTAAATTCACAAAAAGATTCATTGGCTGATTTAAAAAGCAAAGTTGAAGAAAAGATTAAAGCTAATGAAGAAATAATGAATAATACTGAGTTGGATAATGCAACTAGAATAAATGCTGAATCTGAAAATTTCGGTTTAAAAGAAAAGGTAAAAGAAATAGATAAATCAATTGAAGCAATTAGTAATGAACTTAATCAACCAACTATTAAATCAACTAACATTACTGAGGCACAGGTTGCTTCAAGATTAGCAGACTTATTATTTACTGTGCCAGAAAATCAAGAAACTGTGTCAAAGAATGCATTTACTAAAGTAAAAGAATTCTTTATTAACAAATTTGGTAATATAGAAGAACAAACTGTTAGTGAAGGCGTAGATTATACTGTTTATAATGTATCTGAATTAAATTCACAAAAAACAGAGATACAAAATAAAATAAGTGAATTAGAAAGTAAAGGAACAGAGTTAACTGAAGAAGAAAAAATAACATTAGAAAAATATAAATCTTCATTGGAAAGAATAAATAAAGTAATAGAATTAAAAAATAAGTTACCAAAGACTAATGAAGAAAAAACACTTGATGAGTTAATTGAAAGCAGAAATGAAATTCAAGAAGAAATACTAGCGTATGACGCAGTTATTGAGGGGCTTAATACTGGAAATTATTCAGCATATACTGAAGAAATTGAAGCATACAAAAAGGCATATGCTCCTAGAATTGAGTCATTAAGAACAGAACTTCAAACAATAGATAATTTAATTGAAACTAATTATTCTGAAGAAATTGATTCTTCCGAAATAAGTAATAAGACTGCATATGATATCAATTCATTAAAAGAAAAATTAATTGATAGAAAAACAGAATTAGAAAAAACAGTTGAAGAATTAGAAGCAAGCTTAAAATCTAATACCGATGAACAACTTGTTGAAAATATTGATTCTGAATTATCTTCAATTAAAGAAAAGATTAATACTATTGATGAAATGTTAGCAGATTTTACTTTATTTGAAAACACTATGGCTAAAGTAACATCAAAAATCAAATCTAATGAAGTACAAGAAGTAGTTGAAGCAAAAGATGTGGAAAGTCTTAAACCTAATACAGAAGAAAGTGAATCAGTTGTAGAAGAAGTTAAAAGTACAATTAAAATGATTGATATTAAAAACACTGAGGAAATACTTGGATATGTTTCTTCATGTAAAGATGAATTTATTTTAACTACTGATGGTGATGAAGTATTTTTAGATACTGCTACTAATACACTTAATATACCTTATTCTTATTTAACTGGAACTTTAAGCAATGAAATATTTAATAGTATACCTGTGGATGCAAAAAATATTAGTATTCCAAATCGATTATTTAATGCAAATTATAAAAGTTTAGAAAAATTTAATAATTTGGAATCTTTAACAGTAAATTCTAATGGTAAAATAACTGCTGAAAGTATAAAATTCTTAACAGAAAATACAAATATTAAAGAATTAAATACAGTAAGTGTTCCTCCATATGATGCTGCTGAAATAGCAAAATTTGGTGATGTTATATTTATTAATAATAAGGGAAAAAATTATGCATTTAGTGGTAATTTAAAAATTAATTATAAAGATTCTATGTTCTCGTTAGGTAATGTTAATGTTACTGGAAATTCATTTTCCATAAATACATTGGATACTGTTTTAAATTCATTAGATGGCAATTTTGAAAAAATTGAACTTAAATTTGGTGAAAATAAATATAATCTTGTAAAATCAGACAATAAGGTCGATATTACTATTCATGATCAAAATATGAATATTTCGAAAGACATTTATGATTATTTTAAATCTAAAAATATGGATGTGGAAAACATATTAATTGAAACATATAAGTTTGGCAAATTAAAAGAAATACAATGTTTAAATTATGACTATAGTATTTTAGAAGAACTATCCAAAGATGTTGATATTAGATTTGCTACTAGTATGATAGAAACAGTAAGTTGTCAAAATTTTACTTCTTTATGTGAAAGCATGAAATGGTTTAGACAAATTATTACTGATTATGATTTATCACCAGTTGAAAAATTAACTGTTGGATATGATATATTAAAAACTCTTGAATATAAAGAAAGTGAAAATAAATTAGATTCAAGAAGACCAGATAGAATAATTCAAACAGGAAATATAGTTTGTTCAGGATATACTAACATGTTAAAAGAAATATTTAAGGAATTAGATCCTAATATTCAAATAGAAGGTTTATCATTAACTTGTTATGAGGAAGATGGTACTACTGTTTTAGGAAAGCATAGTAGAACATATGCATTGATTGATGATGCTAAATATAATATACATGGAATGTTTGCTCTTGATCCAACGTGGGATAGTTATAAAAGTAATGGAAGAGAAAAGTTAGGAGATGATTATACAGCACTTGATTTATACGATCACTTCTTAATACCATTTGCCGAATATGGTGAAGTATTTCAACATGAATCACCATTAGCATTTTTTGGAAAAGATTATAGTGATTTAAATCAAAACAGTATAGATGTTAAAAAAATAGAAGAACTTTACGAAAAATCTAAAAATTTAAGTGATGCTGATTATAAAAAACTTTTTGGTAATAAAGATGTTTTAGATATTTTAAAAACAGATAAAGAAAAACTTAAATATTTCTGTGCTCCTAAAATATCAACTGATGTTATGATGGAAATTATAAAAAATGCTCGTCTGGCAGAAGGTTATACACAAGAAAATATTACTGCTGAAATGGAAAAAGTAAAAAGAATTTATACTAGAGCAAAACAAAAAGTTAATAGTTTAACTGGAAAACTTGAAGATGAAACAAATAACAATAATTCTAAAATAGATTCTGAAATTGTCAAAGCACAACAAGCTTTGAAAGAAAATAAAACTCCTGAAACAACATCTGAAAATACAGAGTCTGAAGTACAGGAAATAGTAGATTTAAATAATATTGATTCTAATACTGAAAATACTATCAATAAAGATGTAGAATTAGATCAAATCAGTTCAGCAATTGATTATGCTAATTACAGAGCAAATTATCATGACAACTTTGTTGGAGTACCTATAAACAGTTTAGACGAACTAACATATAGTCATTTAGAAAGAGTAAGCAACAGAGAATTAGTAGAATTTCAAATTGCTGAAAGTAATGAAATGATTACTTGGGAAGATGCATTCTTTGAGTTAAAAAGAAAAGGCAAAATACCTGAAGATTCTCCATTGATGAAAGAATACCAAAATGAAATAACAAGACAAATTGGATTTGCTAATTATAGGGCAGTAAATCATGATAATTTCATGAGTGTAAAAATTGATAGTATATTTGATTTAACAGAGGAACAACTACGATTGATAGAGAAAAGAGATTTTGTATCATTCCAAGTTGCAGATAAAAATGGTGAGATAGTGTCATTTGAAGATGCGTTTATAGAACTAAAAAGAAATGGTAAAATACCTGAAGATTCACCATTAATGAAAGAGTATTATAAAAAACTTGATGAACAAATTGGGTTTGCTAATTATAGGGCAACAAAAGGTAATTATTTCGTTTTAAATATTGACAGTTTAAATGACTTATCTGTAGATATGTTAATGAAAGTACAAGATAAAAATTTAATAGAATTCAATGTAACTGATATGGATGGAAAAACAATTACTTGGGATGAAGTATATGAAATATTTAGAAAAGAGGGTAAAGTTCCTGATATATCTGCTGAGCAAGCATGGAATACTAAAATAATTAATAGTGAAATTGATCGAGTAAATTTCTTGACAAAGGATGTTGACAACTTTGTTGAAATAAATTTAAATAAAGTAGATGATATCACTTATGAGCAATTGGAAAAAATAAACAAAAAAGATTTAGTACATTTTAATATTGCTGAGAATAATGCTAGGTATGTAAGCTGCGAAGAATTATTTATGGCATTGAAGAGAAAAGGTAAAGTTCCAGAAGATTCTCCAATGCTAAAAGAATATAGGCAAAGAATTAATAATCAAATTGAAAAAATTAATGGATTCATAGATGAAACGACTAAAACATCTCTATTTATTGATAGCATAAATGATTTGACAATTGAACATTTAGAAATGCTAAAATATGCAGAAAATGTAACATTTAGAATTAAAGAAGAAAATAACAAACAAATTTCATTTAAAGATGTATTATTTTTACTAGATGCGAAAGGTAAAATACCAAGTGATTCTCCATTAAAGACAAAAGTTAATAAATATAGAAATAGAATAAATTATGATATAGAAATTGCTAATAGAAGAATTATAAATCCTTCTGTTAAACGTGAGTTTGTTGAAGTCTACAGTATAGAAAATGTAAATTTAAATCAACTATATGCAGTGTTAGACAAAGATAAGATTTTATTTAAAGATATTACTAATAAAGATAGAATTTATTCATGGGATGAAGTGTATGAAATTTTACGTAAAAAAGGTAAAGCACCAAATATTTCTTCAGAATCCGCTTGGAATAGTATGAAATTAGAACATGAAATTAATTGTGTTGTTAATGGCGAAATTAACAAATTAGTTTTAAATGACATAAGTATATCTCCAAACCAATTGATGAAATTATTTGAAAAAAGAAATGATGTTTCATTTATAATAGCTAATAAAGATAATATTAAATTGTCATATGATGATATAATTATGTTTTATGGAAGAAATGGATTTTTATCTAACAATGCTACTTTAACTACTTACTACAATACAATAAAAGCTTATCCTAAGTATACATTTACTAAACAATTTTTATCAGCAGTAAATACAAATTATAATTCTTCGGTTATAAAAGTTGATAGTGTAAATGATATTTCTTTAAAATTATTACACAATATAAATAAAGATACAGCAATATTCTATGTAGGTGAACTTGATTATCAAAGAATGACATATAATGAATTATCAAAGTATATTACTGAAAAAATAGATTTTGAACGCACTATAGATATTATGATGAGATCATCTGGTGAATCATTTGACGAGTGTTTTAAACAACTAGGAGAAATAATAAAATATGGAGATAAAACCGTTCTAAGAAAATTTAGCAATATTGGACATATTCTTAAAAATTATGATATTCAAACATTAGAGAGAATTTATGATAATAATGATTATATAAGTGCAATTAATAAAACGACAGATTATTTAGAATCACTAAGTTGGTATTACGATGATTTTGGTGTTGATCAAGGATGTTTACACAATTTATTAGAATATGAATACAATGGTGATGTTTATACTTATAGAGAGGCAAAAGATATATATAAAGAATGTGTAAAACAAGGAAAAGTAGCACCTGCTTTTGTTGAAATAAGCGATAATGAATATATAAAACTTAAGAGTAAAATTATGCAACAATATGGTTTAAGTAGAAAAGAAGCCTCAATTATAATGAAATCAATTAATGATGTTGGTGCTTGTTCGTATGCATCAGTATGTAATGAAATTTTCAATTATTTTAAAAATTCTCCAGAAGAATTTAAAGAACGCTTTGGATTTGATATGTTTAGAATTGTTAACGGTAAAAAAACACTTAATTCAACCGAGTTGTTGTTAGATATGTATATAAATATTAATAAAGATGATAATGGTGGAAGATTTTTATGTAAACAATCTGATGGAACTTACAAATTAGTTCCTGAATATTTAACAGTTAGAACTGTACCAAATGGAGAAGTGATACTTGATGATGGTAAAAAAGTTTATTTAAGTGGTGCTTCAGGAAGAAACAATACTTCTATAAATAAATATCTAAACAAAAAAGGAATTGAGTACAGAAGTACAGAATCACTTGAATTTGGAGAAAAATTTACCAATCAACATGTAGATTTAATAGCAAAATATTTAGAATTAGGAAGTGAGATATGTCAATGCAGTATTTCAGTCTATAATAATGGAAAACCAATCAGAATGTTAAATATGGATGGTGGTCAAGATTATATCACAAGTTCATCGATGGAAGGCGGCGGACATTCTATGTATATTACTGGTATTAATGAAACTGGATTAATAGTAAGTTCTTGGGGTGGTAAATTTTGTATACCATTTGAAGACATTATAAATAATTCGTCAACAACTATTTTTGTTACACAAATGAGGAGGATAAATGGAAAATAATAATTATGAGTATGTATTTTTTGAATACATATATAAAAAATTAAATTTACAATCATTAGATGTTCAATTAAATAGTGGCGGTATTCGTCCTAATATAGTCAATGAAGAATCTTTTCAAAAAAGAATTTCCCCTTATTTTATATTAATAAATACTGGGGACACTGAAAATTTTACTCCTGAAGAGCAAAAAGAATTCATTAGATTATTTAGCAATATTAATGATATTTCTAATAGAGATGCTTTATATCAATTTATTGAAAGAACATACAAAAAATATTTCTTTAGTAAAATAAAAGAAGAATATACTTTTCTTATACCAGGAAATTATGAATATGCTTTTCCTTCTGATGCGATTGTTTTGGGAATTACATATAATAAATTCGATATTAATTGTCCGGATGAAAAATATGAAGAAGAACTAGTTAGAGAAGATAGAGTAATATGTAATATTATTAATTATATTCAAGAAAAACTAGCAGAAGAATTCCAAATTAAATTGTGTGTTAAAAGAATTGATGAGTATTCTTTAAAAAATTATGATGTTAGACTATAACATAAAAAAGTACTAGGCGACTAGTATTTTTTTTCATTTTGTGTTAAAATATATCTACCAATTAACTTTTAAGGAGATGAAAAAATATGAGTAAAATAAATATAATGAGTTTAGGTGGTCTAAACGAGAATGGAAAGAATTTATATGTAGTTAGTATTAATAATAAAATATTAGTTTTTGATTGTGGCATGAAATATGCACCTGATAAAATGTATGGTGTTGATTATGTTATACCTGATTTTACATATTTAGTTGAAAGAAAAAAAGATATAGTTGGTGTATTTATATCACATCCTCATCATGAGAATATGGGAGCACTTACAGATCTTTTAAAGGTACTTCCTGATGTAAATGTATATGCATCTAAATATACAAGTGAAATTATTAATTATAATTGTGAGGAAGAAAAAGTTAAGATTAAAAACTTACATGTAATACCTGCGAATAAGAAAATAGATTTTAAGGATTTTAGTATATTCCCATTTAGTGTAACTCATAGTAGTCCTGAAACATTAGGATTCTGTGTTAATACTCCTGATGGTGCGATAATATATATGGCTGACTTTGTGATTGATCCAACTATGAAAGGTAACTATGATATGGATTTAGGTAAACTTGCATACATTGGTAAGCAAGGTGTACTTTGTTTAATGGCAGAAAGTGTGTTTGCTGAAAAAAAAGGGCACACTAGTCCTAATCATAAACTTGAAGGATTCTTTAAAAACTTAGTTGATAAGAGTGAGGGAAGAGTTATATTTACTGTATTACCTTTACATATATATACTATTCAAGAGATATTTAATTCTATAAAGGGTAAAAATAGAAAAGTAGTTATTATGGGTAAAGAGTTACATTCAATCGTATCACTTTGTGTTAAGAATGGATACTTAAATATGGAGGATGATGTTATTGGTAATTTAACTGATTTAAAGAGTCCTGATACTATAATATTAATAAGTAATGATAGAGAAGCACCATATTCAAATATTAATAGAATAATAAGTGGTCATGATAAATTTATAACTCTTGAAAATACAGATACTATATGCTTTGCAGAACCAAGTTATGATGCTTATGAAAAAACACTTGTTAAAATAATGAATGAACTTGCAATTAAAGGGGTTAATATAGTGACTATTCCTAAGGAAAAAAGTGTAAGACATCATGCTTCTTCTGAAGATTTAATGCTTTTAATCAAACTATTTAATCCTAAATACTATATGCCTATTAAAGGTGAATATAGATATCAAGTTGAGAATGGAAATCTTGCGCTTAGAGTTGGAATGCCTAAAGAAAACATTATTCTTAAAGAAAATGGCGATATAGTTAAATTTGAAGATGGAAAACTAGTTGAATGTTTTGATAGAGTATTTGTAGATGATATTTTAATCGATGGTAAGAGTAGTGAAGATGTTGGTGAATTAGTACTTAAAGATAGAGAACTTTTAAGTAGTAATGGACTTGTACTTATATCAGCAACTCTTAGTAAAAAGGAAAAGAAACTTCTAGTTGGGCCAGAGATTATGACTAGAGGATTTATATATGTTAAAGATAATCTTGATGTAATAGAGGAAGTTAAAAATATAAGTACTGAAATTATAAAGGCAAATACTTTTAGTAATAAATATGCAGATTATGTTAAAATTAGAAATGAAATAAGAGAAAAAGTTGGTTCTTATTTATATAAAGAAACTCAATGTAAACCAGTTATATTAACTGTTATACAAGAGGTTTAGGAGGATTAAAATGATTTATTTAGATTATAGTGCGACTACTCCTGTTGATGAGGGAGTACTTGATTCTTATATAAAGGTAACTCGTGATTATATTGGTAATGCTAATAGTATACACACACTTGGTGTTAGATCAAAAGAGTTATTGATGCAAGCAACTAATCAAATTGCTGATATATTTAATTGTCATCCAAAGGAATTGATATTTACTAGTGGAGCTAGTGAAAGTAATACTACTGCGATTAAGGGAGTTGCATTTAAATATGCATCTCGTGGTAAACATATCATTACATCTAAACTTGAACATAAAAGTGTTTTAGAAGTAATGGGATTCTTAAGTAATATTGGATATGAAGTATCTTTTGTAAATATTCTTCCTAATGGACAAATAGATTTAAAGGATTTAGAGAGTTTAATTCGTGAGGATACTATTCTTGTAAGTATATGTGCAGTTAACTCTGAAACAGGTTTTAAACAACCTCTTAAGACTATTAGACAAATTATTAACAAAAAGAATCCTAATGTAATATTCCACAGTGATTTAACACAAGCACTTGGTAAAACTAAATTTTATTTAAGTGATCTTGATTTAGCATCATTCTCATCACATAAAATATATGCTCCGAAGGGAATAGGTATTTTATATAAAAGAAGAGATTTACAAATAGATACATTAATATATGGTACTACTGAGAATTGTCCTTTTAGAGGTGGAACTCCTGCTTTACCTTTAGTAGTGGCATTTTCTAAGGCTATTAGACTTATGAATGATAATTTTGATAAGAATGTTAAAAAGTGTGAAAAATTAAAAGCAGAATTGTTAAAAGGGTTATCTAAATATCCTATTCAAATAAATTCTAATGATCTTTGTGTTCCTCAAATAGTTAATTTTAGCTTACTTAAAATAAAGTCTGAGACATTTGTTCATGCTCTTGAAAAGTATGATGTATATGTATCTACTACTACCGCTTGTTCTTCACTTGAAGAGAGTGTTGTATTAAAAACAATATCAAATGGAAATAAAGATGTATCAACAACTTCCATTAGGGTTAGTTTATCTCATTTAACTAGTATGGATGATATACATGAATTTCTAAATATATTTGATAAGGTATGGAATGAGTTATTATTAAAATGAAAAGAATAATATTGATAAAATATGGAGAATTAACTACTAAAAAAGATAATAGAGGATTTTTTATAAAGACATTAAGGAAAAATATATTAAATAAGTTAACTGATTTTAATATAGAAATTAAAGATGACTATTATAGAATGTTTATATACTGTGATGAAGATGATATAAATAAAATAGTATCTATTCTTAAAAGTATATTTGGAATACATGAAATAGTTATATGTATTAGTTCTACTGATACAAGCGTTGATAATATTAAGAATATATCTCTTGATATTATGAAAAATAAAACGTTTAAAACATTTAAAGTTGAAACAAATAGAAGTGATAAATCTTATCCTATTAAATCAATGGAAATAAATAATATTATAGGAGGACACATACTTAAAAATATCAATTGTAAGGTTGATGTGCACAATCCAGACTATTTACTTAATATAGAAATTAGATGTGAAGGCGTATATATTTATGAAAATAGAATCAAAGGTTTAGGTGGTTATCCTGTAAGTACTCTTGGACGTGGGCTATTGATGTTAAGCGGTGGGATAGACTCGCCAGTTGCTGGTTATTTAACTATTAAAAGAGGGGTAGAGTTATATTACTTATATTTTGAAAGTAGACCTCATACTAGTATTGAAGCAAGAAATAAAGTAATAACACTTGCTCGTAAACTAGAAAAATATAATTCAAATGGTAAACTTTTAGTAGTGAACTTTACTAAAATACAAGAGGCAATATATAAGAATCTTGATCCAGATTATCTAATAACAATTATGAGAAGAATGATGTATAGAATTGCTGAAAAGGTTGCTAAAAAGAATAAGTGTTTAGCTATTGTTAATGGTGAGAGCGTAGGTCAAGTGGCAAGTCAAACTTTATCAAGTATACTTTCTGTTAATGATGTTACAAACTTTCCAATATTAAGACCACTTTGTTCTTTTGACAAATTAGATATTATTGATATATCTAAAAAAATAGATACATATGAAACAAGTATACTTCCTTATGAAGATTGCTGTACTGTTTTTGTACCTAAACATCCTGTTATTAATCCTAATCTAAAACATATTTATCATGAAGAGAGTTTATATGATTTTAGTGAGTTATTAGATGAAGCGGTTAATAATATTGAAGTTGTTTCTTTAAAAGAAGTTAAAAGTGATTTATTATAGTATTAATTAAAAACTTTAGAGCATAATATTTAATGGTGATATTATGCTTTTAAATAATTATTTTAGTAAAAGAAATAAACTGTTATACAAGATGAAATGTATTAATACAAGAAATGAAGAATATACATCTTTAGAAGATAATGAGTATGACAGAATAGAGAAGTTTAAAGATTAATTTGATTATTAATCTTTTTTCTATTATAATAAAGTTGGTGATAGAATGAAAAAGATATATATTAGTTTATTATTACTTATAGGGTTGTTTGCTTTTATATTTTTTGTAATTGATATTAATTTTAGTGGTAATGTTAATAATTATGATAATACTGAAACTAAAAAAGATATAAATTATATTGATAATAATTATTTGATTAATTTAGATGATGTTTCATTAAAATATGAAGTTAAATTAAAAAATAATTGTTTTGATTTATTTAACTCATCATTTTATACTGATGAACTTAAATGGGGTACTTATCAAACTATAGTGAGTGATAATAATAACAAAATAAATTATGTTGTGGATATAGAACATGAGAAGGCTAATATATATTTTAATGATAAATTAATATATAGTGGTAAGAGTGGTAAATATGGAATGAATAAACTATGTAAATATGGTAATTATTATATTACAAGTGAAATGATAGAGTTTTATGGTATGATAACAATTATTAAAGATGGTAAAATATTACTTAGATATCATGGAGATTATGAAGTTAATGATGGTGTATTTACTGCATATGAAATGGATTATGATAATGGTATACTTAAAGTATATGATATAAATCTTGATAACTTTGAATTTAGTAGTACTACTATAGAAAAAGATTATTGTAGTGAAGAGGTAACAAAAAAATATAATAGAAGTTTCTGTTTTGAATAACTTATCTTAAGTTATTCTTTTATTTTGATGGTTTCTTTGTTATAATAAAGTAGATAAGAAAGAAGGAATTATAATGAAAATATTAAGTGTTAATGCTGGTAGTTCATCATTAAAATTTACTTTAATAGAGTTACCAGAAGAAAAAGTAATAATTAGTGGTACTTTTGAAAAAATAGGGTTACCTGATAGTTTTTATACTATTAAATATAATGGTAATAAAGATAGAAAAGAAGTATTATTAAAAGATCATACTGATGCAGTAAAATATCTTCTTGATGAATTAATTAATTATAAAGTTATTGATTCATATGATGATATTGATGGTGTTGGGCATAGACTTGTACACGGAGGAGATAAATATACTGAGAGTGTTATTATTGATGATGATGTACTATCTACAGTTGAAAAATTAGTACCTCTTGCTCCTTTACATAATCCTGCTAATTTAGTTGGTGTTAGAAGCTTTAAAGAAGTACTTCCAAATACTCCAATGGTTGCTGTATTTGATACTGCATTTCATCAAACAATGGATAAAGAAGAATTCTTGTATGCAGTACCATATGAATGGTATGAAAGATACGGAGTTAGAAGATATGGATTCCATGGAACTAGTCATAGATTCATTTGCGAAAAAATGCATGATATGTTAGGTGAACATAAGAAAATAATTAACTGTCATATTGGTAATGGTGCTAGTATATGTGCTATTAAAAATGGTAAGAGTATTGCTACATCTATGGGCTTCACTCCAATTGCAGGTGTAATTATGGGAACTCGTTGTGGTGATATTGATGTTGGATTAATTCCATATGTTATGAGTTCAACTGGTAAAAAGTTTGATGAAGTTATGACTGATTTAAATAAAAAGAGTGGTGTTCTTGGACTTACTGGTGTAAGTAGTGATATGAGAGATGTTGAAGAAGGATATAATAATAGAGATCCTAGATGTATTACTGCTATAAATATGTATGCTAAAAAAATAGTGGATTATATTGTTATGTATAATGCATTACTTGAAGGAGCAGACTATATTACTTTCACAGCAGGTGTTGGTGAAAACTCTGATGTTATGAGAGATTTAATTATTAAAAGATTAAACTTCATGGGAGTAAAACTTGATCCTGAAAAGAATAGTACTCGTGGTATTAATGGTATTATTAGTAGTGAAGACTCTACTATTAAAGTATGTGTAATTCCTACTGATGAAGAATTAATGATAGCTAAAGATACATATGATTTAATAAATAAATAGAAAGAAGTAATTATGAATAATATTTATAAAGCAATTTATAATGAAATAAAGAAATATAAGAAAATCTATATAGCAAGACATATTGGGCCTGATCCAGATGCTTTTGGAAGTCAAATGGGACTTAAAGAGTCTATTAAGTTAACATTTCCAAGTAAAGAAGTTTATGCAGTTGGAACAACTGTTTCAAAATTTAAATATTTTGGTCATGTTGATAAGGTAACTAATTATGATTATGAAAATTCATTATTAATAGTTGTAGATACACCTGATAATAAAAGAGTAGATATAGATAATTTCTTATCATTTAAAAATGTAGTTAAGATTGATCATCATCCTAAGGTTGATGCATTTGGTCCAGTTGAGTTAATTAAGGATAGTGCTAGTTCTGCATCAGAATTAGTATTACTCCTTATTAACAATACTAAACTTAAGATGAATGAAAATATTGCTAGTAATTTATATACCGGTATAGTAAGTGATACTAATAGATTTTTAGTTAATGTTAATTCAGATACATTTTTATTAGTAAGTGAACTTATTAAAAAATATAAATTAGATATAGATAAAATATATAGACAAGTATATAAAAGACCATTATCAGAAATAAGATTACTTGGTTATATAGCATCAACAATAAAAGTAGATAAGTATGGATTTGCACATATAGAAATAGATGAAGATGTTATTACTTCTCTTGGAGCAGATATATCATCTGTATCTAATATGATTAATGACTTTAACAATATTAAAGAAGTTCTTGTATGGGTATTTGTAACTCATGATATAAAGAATAATTTATACAAAGTTAATATTAGAAGTAGAGGACCAGTAATAAACTTAATCGCTTCTAAATATAATGGTGGAGGACATGCTTATGCTAGTGGCGTTAGAACTGATAAAAAGGAAAATATTGATGCCTTATTAAAAGATTTATCTTTATGTTGTAAAGAATATAAAGAAAGTGAGGAAAAATAATGGAAGTAGTTAATGTTGAAGAACCTATTTGTGCGGTTAGAATATCCCAATATCCTGAAGATAAAAAGAATGAATTTCTAATATTAGGTAGAAGTAATGTAGGAAAAAGCAGTTTTATTAATACAATTATTAATAGAAAAAATATGGCTAAGACTAGTTCTAAACCTGGTAAAACTCAAACTATTAATTTCTATCGTATTAATTCACAATTTTATATAGTGGATGTACCTGGATATGGATATGCTCAAACATCTAAAAAACAAATAGAAAAGTTTGGTATTATGATAGAGGAATACCTTAAGAATAGACAAAACTTAAAACATGTATTTTTACTTGTTGACTTTAGGCATAAACCAACTGAAGATGATGTTCTAATGTATAAATTTTTAAAATATTATAATTTACCTGTTACAATAGTGACAACTAAATTTGATAAGGTTAATCGTTCTCTTAGAGATAAACAAAATGATATAATTAAAAAGACTCTTACACCAGCATTAGGAGATGAAATAATTAATTTTTCTAGTGTGACTAAATTAGGTAAAGAAAGAGTTTATGATATCATAGAAAATTATTTTGAAAAATAGTTGAAAAAAAATAGTTTATTTATTATAATGTTAATAGAATAGAGGAAAAGATAGTATGAGTAAAAAAGGTTTTACATTGACAGAGTTACTTGTTGTTATAGCAATTATAGGAATAATCGCAGCAATAGCTGTACCTAGTATTTTAACAATAAATAAAAATATTAATAATAGGTTATATACTGAAACAGTATCTCACATTGAGAATGCTGCGGAGTTATATGCTAGTAATAATCCAGATATATTTAATGGCGCTACTGAAGTAAAAGTATACGTTTATGAACTTATAAATGGAAATTATTTAAGTGGTGATGCTTCTTGTAATGGGCAAGTACAATTAAGTGATTCTAAATTAACAATAAAATATAATGGAAAGTGTTTAACTAATCCAAAAGATAAATCTTCTATGAATGGTGAATATGTTATAGTAAAAAAACAAGCCGCAGGATTTAGTGCTAAATTTCAAGGAAATGCTAAAGAGGATACTAAAGTTGTTAAAGATTTAGTAAAGACAGTGTGTGATAAGTTTAAAAGTGAGGAATTTAAAGGTAAAACTTCAGATGGTAAAATATGCAAGTGTGGAGATAATAATAAATATATAGTTGACTCTAATGATGCAAAAATATTAAATGGAGCTTGTATAATATCTGGTAACGAAAAAAATAATTATCTAAGATATGATGGGGTAATGTTTAGAGTACTTGGTGTATATGATATAGATGGAAATGGAACATTATCTGCTAAAATGATAACAGATCAAACAGTTGAAATTGATTAATCAACTGTTTTTTTTTACGTCAAAATATTGTATAATTTATCTAGGAGATTATTTATGGAAGATGTAATATTTAAATACAAGTTTGGTGATGATATAGAATTTGAACTAAAAGAAAAAGATTTTGTAACAATAGTTGGTAATAATAATGATTTAATAGTTCATACTCTTTTGCATGGTAATAAAAAAGCAGAAATAATAGTAAATAATAGTAAATTTGAATATAAAACATTACTTAAAATGAGAAGAAATATGAGTATTGTTGTATATAAACATTTAAATATATTCGTAGGTGAAAAAGTAGTTGATGAGATAGTCTATGGACTTGAGAGTTTAGCAATGAAAAAGAATGAGATGAGAGAACTTATAAGTTCATATGCTAGAATGTTTAAATTAGAAGAATTATTAGAAAGAGATCCTAATAGTTTAGGTTCTAGTGATAAAGTTAAAATGAAAATATTATCATCTATGATAATTAAACCTAAAATATTAGTAATAGATAATGTCATAAGTGAACTTGATTATGAAGATAAACTACTTATTTTTGATATCTTAAAAGATTATTCAAATAGTGGTGGCATTGTTATCAATTTAACAAATGATATAGAAGAGTCTTTGTATGGTGATAAAATATATGTTATATATGATAAAAAATTAGTATGTGAGGGTAAAACACTTAGTGTATTAAATGAAGAAAAACTACTTAAAAGACTTGGAATATCGCTTCCGTTTATAATAGATTTAAATAAATATTTTATGGACTATAGTTTAATTAATAAATATTATTTAACTAATGAAAAGTTGGTGAATGCATTATGGAAATAGAATTTAATAACGTTAGTTTTATAATTAATAAAGGAACTCCTCTTGAAAAGACTATTCTTGATGATGTATCATTTAAACTTGAAAAAGGTAAAATACATACTATTTTAGGGGCATCTAATAGTGGTAAAACAGCAATCGCAGATTTAATAAATGCTCTTATAGTTCCGAATAGTGGTAGTGTTAGAGTAGGTAAATTCATTAATGATGGTAGAAGAATAAAAGATATTAATGAACTTAGATTTCAAACTGGATATGTATTTAAAAATCCATTTGATATGTTCTTTAATAAAACAGTTAAAAAAGAAATTGAATTTGGAATGAAATATTTTAAATACAAACTAGATAAATTGGAAGTAAGAGCGATTGATTCATTAAAATTAGTTGGTCTTGATGAATCATATCTTAATATGAATCCTCTTAATTTAACAGTAGTTGATGCTAAAAAAGTGGCTCTTGCTTGTGCTATAATATATAACCCTAAAGTTTTAATATTAGATGAGTTTACAACTGGTCTTTCATATACAGATAAAAAAGAATTAACATCTCTTCTAAAGATGTTAAAAAATAAATATAATAAGACAATTATATTACTTACTAAAGATACTGATTATGCTTATCCAATTAGTGATACTGTTCATATATTAAGATTAACTAAGTTAATTAAAAGTGGTGATAAAGAATTATTTAGAGATACTAAATTATTAAAATCAAATAATTTAGAAGTACCTAAAATAGTTTCATTTATTGAAAAATGTAATAAAAAAGGACATGATATTTCACAGTATACTAATATCCATGATTTAATAAAAGGGGTGTATAGAGATGTATTCTAGAAATTCATTTGGTTCTTATTATCCAATTAACTCAACTATTCATAGATTAAATCCAGTAATGAAACTAATTAATTTTGTAATAACAATATTAGTATTATTACTTAGTAATAACTTACAAATAAATATATTTGTTTTAACATTAACATTTGTTATGATGCTTTTAAGTTATGTACCATTTAAATATTATTTTAATACCTTTTGGTCACTTAGATATATTTATTTATTCTTAATATTCTTCCTATATTTTTTAGGTGTTAATTTTAATGATACGGTTTGTTATTTAATTAAAATTGTGGTAATAATAGAATATTTAAATATACTAGCATTTACTACCAGTCCTAGTGAGAGTGTATATGGTATTGAAAAATTCTTATCTATGTTTAATTTTCTTATGCTACCAGTAAATAAAATAGCTATTAAGATAAATTCTATATTAAGATATTTTCCACTTTTATTAGTGGTAAATTATAAAGCAATTAAAGCACAATCATCAAGAGGAATAGATTATTATAACTCTAATATCTTTGGAAGAATTCATGCATTTTTAAGTTTACTTTCTAATAGTTTAAGATTAACTAAAGCAAAATCAAAGGAACTAGTTTATGCTAGTGAATTAAAACTATTTAGTAATAAAATGTATAGAACAAATTATCAAACTAATAGAGTTGGATTTAATGATTTATTTTTCTTTATGTTTCACTTAGCACTAATGTATGCTTGTATAGTAGAGAAAGGACTTTTATGAAATATTTAATTAATTTATCATACAATGGTTCTAAATATTATGGTTATCAAATACAAAAAAATAAGATAACTGTAGAAGGACAAATAGAAAAAGTATTATCAAAAATATTCAATGGTAATATTAATACTCTTGGTACATCAAGAACAGATAGAGGTGTTCATGCAAATAATCAATATTGTGTTTTTGAAGTGAATAAAGATATTAATACTAGGAATTTAGCTCATAGTATGAATTCTATGTTAGATGATTATATTTATATTAAAAAGATAGTTAAAGTTAATGATGAGTTTAATATAAGAAATGTAACTAGAAAAGAATATATTTATAAAATAAATATGGGAGAGTATAATCCTATAGAGGCAGAATATACTTTTCAATATTGTAAAAATATTGATAGAAAATTATTAGATAAATTCATTTGTAAAATAAGTGGGACTCATAATTTTAAGAGTTTTACTTCAGATAAAGATAAAACTAGTTATGAGAGGACTGTATCAGTAAATTATAAAATATCTAATAAAATATTATATTTAAGATTTGAATCAACTGGTTTTTTAAGATATATGATTAGAAATATAGTAGGATTACTTATTGATATAAATAATGGTAAAAAGAGTATTGACGATATTGATAAAATATTTATGTGTGAAAATAGATGCTCACTTGGAGTATGCGCTAGTGGATGTGGTCTTTATTTAAACAAGATTGAATTTGAATAATTCGGTCTTTTATTTTATAAAAAAATATGCTAGAATAATTATATAGAATAGAAAGGTTGTTTTTTGTATGTTAGGAAAGATATTGACTATAACTAAAAATAGTGCGATTGTAGAGGTAAATAAAGAAGCAATTGGTATTAAAGACTTAATTAATTTACATGTAGTATTTGAAGATGATAATAAGAAAATCTTAGGTGAAATAGATTCTATTGAACAAGATAACTTAAAGATTAGTTTTTTAGGTGAACTTACTGATAATGATTTTATTGGTGGTTTAATTAAAAAACCAAGTATGGATGCTAAGATTAGAATTATTAATCAAGATGAATTAAAGATACTAACAGGTAGTGAAAATAAAAGTATTAGATTAGGTGTATCACCTTTATATAATGATTTTCCACTTAATGTTAATTTAGATGAATTCTTTTCAAATCACAGTGCTATATTTGGTAATACTGGTAGTGGTAAAACTTATGGTATATGTAGAATAATTCAAAACATATTTCCTGCATCACAAATAATACCTTATAAAGCAAACTTTTTTATATTTGATTCTTATGGTGAATATATAAATGCATTTAAAGATTTAAATAAAAATAACCCATATTATTCATTTAAAGTAATTACTACTAATATGGCAAAAGATTATGAGAAACTTAATATACCAGTATGTTTACTTGATCTTGAAGACGTATTAAATCTACTTGATGCGACTAGTTTCTCTCAAATAGCGATGGTTGAAACAGCACTAGTATATGTTAAGATGTTTGCAAGAAATGATAAAGAAGCAATGGAATTTAAAAACCATATTTTAGCAAAAGCAATAACATCAATTATGTATACTAATCAAACTGCATCTAAAATAAGAGATCAAATCTTTGAAATATTAAGTGAAACAAATACACCAGATTTATCTTTAGACACAGATGTACCTGGTATTGGATTTACTCGTAGATTTAGAAATTGTTTTGATATAGATAGTGAAGGTAGATTTGCTGAGAGAAAAATCATAGCAGATTATATAAATAGTTTTATAGATGATAATAGAAAGTGGAATTTTAGTGCTGAGGGAGTATGTTATTCACTTCATGATTTAGAAGTAGCACTTAATTTTACATTATATAGTGAAAGATATTTACTTAATGAATCTATGTATGATAGTGCGATGAGTTTGAAAGTTAAATTACATGATTTAGCAAGTAGAGAAATGGGTAAATTCTTTACATCTGATGGGTATATTAAACTTGAAGATTATATTAGAAAAATACAAATTAGTGGTAATAAGAGAAGCCAAATAGTGAACTTTAATTTAGAAGATGTAGATGATAGATTTGCTAGAACTATAGTTAAAATATTTGGAAGAATGTTTATGAAGTTTACTAAAGGACTACAAAATAGAGCAAGTTATCCAATACATATGATACTTGAAGAAGCACATAGATATGTACTTGAAGGCGATGATAAGAAATTATTTGGATATAACATATTTGAGAGAATTGCTAAGGAAGGAAGAAAATATGGTCTTATATTAGATTTAATAACTCAAAGACCAACTGACTTAAATGAAAATGTTATAAGTCAATGTACTAACTTCTTAATATTTAAAATAAATCATCCTGCAGATTTAGATTATATAGCAAAAAGTGTTCCTAATATGAGTGAAGACATTGTTGAAAAGCAAAAAACACTACAATCAGGTACATGTGTAGCATTCGGTAGGATATTTAAAATACCAATGATTGTTAAGATGGAAAAAGCAAGTCCACCTCCAACAAGTTCAAACTGTGATATTTATAATAACTGGATGGTAAGATTAAAAGAATAGACAACGAAAAAAGAAAGGAAGGGTAATTATGTATGATTTTGGTTCTGTTTTTAGAGTAGACACTGATAAAGCAAAATCAATATCTATAAATACATTTAAAGGTAAAAAATATAGAATTAGTATCTTATCAAATGTACTTATAAGATTTGAATATAGTGAAACTGGAACATTTAATGATTATCCTACCTTTTTTGCATCTAATAGATCTTTTGGAAAACCAAAATATACAGTTGAAGAAGATAATCAAATATTAGTTATAAAAAATGATAATTTTATTTTACAATATTATAAAGAAAAACCTTTTATAGGTAGTAGACTTTCCCCAGAACAAAATCTTAAAGTTACAATAACAGGAAGTGAAAAAACATGGTATTTTAATCATCCAGAAGTAAGAAATTTTAAAGGAAGTGCTTATAGTTTGGATGAAACACGTGGTACTGCTAACTATGAAAAAGGATTATTTTCATTAGATGGATTTACTGCGATTGATGACTCTAAAACACCAGTGCTTTCTAAATTTGGAAATGTTATGGCACCAAATTATAATAATATAGATACATACTTATTTATATATAATAATGATTTTGGAGAAGGTTTAAGAGATTACTTTAATCTAACAGGACTACCATTATTACCACCAAGATATGCATTCGGAGTATGGTGGAATAAGGATGAAAATTATAGTGAGTTAGATATTCAAAATTTAGTTAATAACTTTAGAAAAAACGAAATACCAATATCTGTATTATTACTTGGAAATTATGCGAGAACTAAGAATAAAAATTCCAATTTAAGTTTTTCATTTGACAAAAATATATTTCCAAATTCATTAAGTCTTAGTGAATATTTAAAAAGAAATAATATTAAACTAGGTGCGACTATTAAAACAGAAGGAGTTTTAAGTAATGAAGAAGTAAATTTTAATGAATTTAGTAAAATATATGGAAAAAATGAGTCAGTAATGTTAAATCCATATGATCCTAAAATGATGGATGCTTTCTTAAAAGGCATAATTAATCCTTTTATAATAAGTGGAGTTGACTTCTTCTTAAATGATGATAACAATCCTAAAAATAGAACAAGAAATTATACAATGAATTATTTCTTATATAATAATTTTTCTAACTTTCAGGGTAAGAGAAATTTCTTATTGTCAAGAAACAATGGTATCGCACCACACAAATACTCTGCATTGTATTCAGGACATACTATTGTTAGTTGGAAAACATTAAAATTACTCCCATTCTTTAATGCAACTGCGGCGAATATTGGGGTTTCTTACTGGAGTCATGATATAGGTGGTTATAAAGATGGTATAGAAGACTCTGAACTTTATATGAGATTTGTACAATTTGGAGTATTTAGTCCAATATTAAGACTTTCATCAAGAAGTGGTAAATATTATAAAAGAGAACCATGGAGATGGGATGCTAAAACAAATAAAATAGTAAGAGATTATTTAAGACTTAGACATAGATTAATACCATACTTATATAGTGAAGCAAATAAATATTCTAAGATTGGCTCACCAATTGTACAACCACTTTATTATAAATATCCTGAAACATATGATGAACCATTATATAAAAATGAATATTACTTTGGAAGTGAATTATTTGTATGTCCAATAGTTGATTACAAAGATAGTGTAATGAATAGAGTTGTACATAAGATATTCTTACCAAATGGAGTATGGTATGACTTTAGAACAGGAAAGAAGTTTATAGGTGGCAAAAGGTATGTCACATTCTATAAAGATGAAGACTACCCAGTATTTGCGAAAACAGGAGCAATAATACCACTTGCTAAAATGGATAATAATATCAATGATACATCTTCTCCTAAAAAATTAGAAATACAAATATTCCCAGGAAGAAGTAATACATATAAACTATACGAAGATGATGGTACATCAAATTTATATAAACAAGGATATAGTTTAACTACTGAAATAAATTATTATTATAAAGAAAATGATTTTTCAGTATCAATTTCACCTCTTGAAGGAAAACAGGGAATTATAACGCAAAAGAGAAGCTATATAATAAGATTCAGAAATACTAAATTTACAGATGGAGTACAAGTATTTGCTGATGAAGTAAATGTACCTTATAGAAGATATACAGATGATACAGACTTTGTTATTGAATTTGATAATATAGATACATCAAGTAAAATATTTGTGTATTGTAAAGGAAAAGATATAGAAATAGATGCAGGAAGAGTAATAAATGAAGACTTAGAAAGTATCATAAATGATTTACAAATAGAAACATCTCTTAAAGAAGAATTGGACAAAATATTATTTAGTGATAAAGATATAAAAGATAAGAGAATTGCTATTAGAAGACTAAAAGGTTTACCAACTATATTTGTTAAAATGTTCTTAAAACTACTTGAATATGTAGCAGAACTATAGTATAATTGAAGCATATTTCAGTTATGAAAAGAGTAGTAAATATGAATATTGTTATAGAAAGTTAGTGGTTGATGTAAACTAATACAATATAATATTGAACTTGCTTTTTTAGAAATAACGTATATTGGCGTTAACAATTAAAGAGCATGATAAGTCATGAATTAAGGTGGTACCGCGGAACACTCCGTCCTTAGTTTATGACTTTTTTATTTTAAGGAGGACTCATGGAAAAAGTATTAGGATTCTTTTTAGATTTAGTAGGTATATTTATAATTATATATTTAGTGTATACAATATTCTTTAATAGAAAAAGAAAGGTTTATAAATCCCTGAAAAAGAATGATGAAATAAAACTATTTATAGCAAAGTATGACTTAGATATGAGAAAAACAGAATATAAAAAAGTATTAAGAGCAGTAACAATTATAAATTCATTTATACTTGCATTTACTACTTCATTAGTAATAAGAATAAATGGTTTTATGATGTCATTAATAGTAGGATTTGTAACTATTATGATACTTATATATTCTTTATATGAAATTACTGGAAATTATTTTAAAAGAAAAGAGGATGATAAAAATGTATGATTTTAAAGAAATAGAAAAGAAATGGCAAGATAGATGGTTAAAAGAAAAATGCTTTGAAGCTGATAATAAAAGTACAAAGGAAAAGTATTATTTATTAGTAGAGTTTCCTTATCCAAGTGGTAGTGGTTTACATGTAGGGCATGTAAGAAGTTATACTGCACTTGATTCAATGGCAAGACTAAAAAGAATGCAGGGATATAATGTACTTTTCCCAATGGGATGGGATGCTTTTGGTTCACCAGCAGAACAATATGCTATAAAGAATCATGTATACCCAGCTAATATGGTTAAAGATTGTATTAAGACATTTAAATCACAATTAATGAAATTAGGTTACTCCTTTGATTGGTCAAGAGAGTTTGCTACAACTGATCCAGAATATTATAAATGGACTCAATGGCAATTCCTACAATTTTATAAAAAAGGTATGGCATATAAAGCAGAAAAAGAAATCAATTGGTGTCCTAAATGTTTAACAGGTCTTTCTAATGAAGATGCTGAAGGTGGAGTATGTGAAAGATGTGGTACTAAAACAGAAAAGAAATTAAAGAGTCAATGGATGCTTAAAATGAGTGATTATGCTCAAAGATTATTAGATGGACTAGATAAAACAGAATTTTTAGATAAAATTAAAGTTGCTCAAACTAACTGGATAGGTAGAAGTGAAGGAGCAGAAGTTGATTTTAAAATAGATGGTACTGATGATAAATTAACTGTATTTACAACAAGACCTGATACTTTATATGGAGTTACATTTATGGTTATGTCTCCAGAACATAAATATTTAGAAAAATATGAAAGCAAAATATCTAACATAGATGAAGTTCATAAATATCAAGAATATGCTAAGAGTAAAACTGATATTGAAAGAACAGACTTAACTAAAGAAAAAACTGGTGTTAAATTAGAAGGTTTAGAAGCAATAAATCCTGTTAATGATAAAAAAATAGAAATATGGATTAGTGACTATGTACTTTCAAGTTATGGAACTGGTGCTATTATGGCAGTACCTGCTCATGATGAAAGAGATTATGAATTCGCAACTAAATTTAATATACCTATCATTGAGGTAATAAAAGGAGGAGACATTTCAAAAGAAGCATATACTGGTGATGGTGAAATGATAAACTCTGGAGTACTTAATGGTATGACTAATAAAAAAGATTCTATTAAGAAAATGATAGAATTCTTAGAAGACAAAAAAATTGGTAAAAAGAAAATAAATTATAGATTGCAAGATTGGATATTTAGTAGACAAAGATTCTGGGGTGAACCAATACCAATGATACATTGTGAAAAATGTGGTTGGGTACCAGTATCTGAAAATGAACTTCCATTAGTTCTTCCAGATGTACCATCATATGAACCTACTGAAAATGGAGAAAGTCCGCTTGCTAATGTAACAGAATGGGTAAACACAACATGTCCTAATTGTGGTGGACATGCTACTAGAGAAACTGATACTATGCCAAACTGGGCAGGTTCTTCATGGTATTGGTTAAGATTTATGGATCCACACAATGATATGGAATTTGCAAGTAAAGAAGCACTTAAATATTGGGGTATGGTAGACTACTATAATGGTGGTATGGAACATGCAACAAGACACTTATTATATGCAAGATTCTGGCATGAATTTTTGTATGATGAAGGCTTAGTACCTACTGAAGAACCTTTTAAGAAAAGAGTTTCTCATGGAATGATATTAGGTGATAATGGTATCAAGATGAGTAAATCAAAAGGTAATGTAGTTAATCCTGATGATATGGTTAATCTTTATGGAGCAGATGCATTAAGAGTATATGAAATGTTTATTGGAGATTATTCAAAAGATGCATCATGGAGTGAAAATGGTCTTAAAGGATGCAAAAGATTCTTAGATAAAGTTTATAGACTTAAAGACAAAGTAAGTGAAAGTAATGAATATACAAGTGATTTAGAAATATTAATAAATAAAACAATTAAGAAAGTAAATGAAGATATTAATACAATGAATTATAATACTGCAGTATCAGCTTTAATGATACTTGCTAATGCTTATGAAAGTCATGATAGTATTTCTAAAAAAGATTATAGAGTATTATTACAATTATTAAATCCAATTGCTCCTCATATAACAGAAGAATTAAATGAAATGTTAGAATTAGGAAAACCTTTCTTTGAAAGTGAAGTACTAGTTTATGATAAAAATAAAATAAAAGATGATACCGTTAAAATAGCATGCTCTGTTAATGGTAAATTAAGAGCAACATTTGAAACAAGCATTGATACACCAAAAGAAGAATTATTAAAACTTGCTTATGCTCAAGAAAATGTTCAAAATCATATTAATGGAAAAGAAGTAATTAAAGAAATAGTTGTACCAAATAAGATAGTTAATATCGTAGTAAAATAGAGAGAAATCTCTATTTTTTATTTTCTTTAAAAAGTTTCTAAAAAAGAAGTGTTTTTTATTTTTATAACTAATTATTATAATAGGAGGAATTATATGAACTATTATGAAAAAATAAAAAACAAGATAATTGATAATGAAGCTTATGAGAAAGTAAAGGACTATTCAAAAGAAAGACATAGAGTAATCACATACTATGAAATAGGCGAGTTATTAAATGAAGCAGGTAAAAAGTATGGGACAAATATTATTAAATAATATTCTGAAAAATTAGTGATAGAAGTGGGTACAAAATATAATGAAAGAACACTCAGAAGAATGAGACAATTGTATTTACTCTTTAAAAAACAAAAATGGTCGCCAGCGGCGACCAAATTGAGTTGGAGTCATTACTCAGAAGTATTATCCATTAAAGATGAAGGTAAATTGATGTATTATATTAATGTCTGTATAAATAGAAATTTATCTAAAATGAAACTAAGAGAAATAATCAAAAACAAAGAATATGAAAGATTACCAGATGAAACAAAAAATAAAATAATTAAAGAAGAAAAACTTGAAGTAAAAGATTTAGTGCCGGATCCAATATTAATAAAAAATAAAAATAATATAGAAATAATAACAGAAAAGGTACTACATAATTTAATATTAGAAGATATACCATCATTTATGAAAGAGTTAGGCAATGGTTATAGTTTTATTGATGATGAATATAAAATCAAAATAGGAGATATATATCATAAGATAGACTTATTGCTTTTTAATATTAAATATAACGCTTATGTAGTAGTAGAACTTAAAGTAAGTGAATTTAAAGTAGAATATATTTCACAAGTACAAAAGTATATGAATTATATAGATAAAAATATTAAAGAAATAAGTAATAACAATACAATAGGTATTTTAATATGCAAGAAAGAAAATAAATTTGTAATAGAGTATTGCTCTGATGAAAGAATTGTTGTTAGAGAGTATATATTAGTGTAATTAATGATTTAAATTAATTAAAAAGGAGATGATAAATTTAGGAAAAGGGGGAATAGAAATGTTATAGATTATAAGCTATCACGTTATGCTTGTTATTTAATTGTTCAAAATGCTAATCCTAGAAAGAAAATGGTAGCATTAGGTCAAACTTATTTTGCAATTCAAACAAGAAAACAAGAATTAAGTGAAAAAGAGTATAGCAGTCTTACTGAAGATGAAAAAAGAAAAGGACTTAGATATAGAGAAGATATATTAGATAATATGGAAAGTGATGAATTAATAGCAAACTTATTTAGAATATCTCAAACAGAACAAAAACTTAAAAAGATAATGTAAGAATAGAAAAAACTGCTAATGAAACACATTATGAAGTAGGTAAGAAAATTAGAAAAACTATTTTGCATAAAGTTTGCATTTTATGTGAAATATTTGTATAATTAAATAGAGGTGTAGAGATGATAGGATTTTATAATTATACTGTATTATTAACATACTTAGGATTTTCATCATCTGTATTAGGTATTATACTTGCAATGACAGGTCATACTTTTGCAGCAATATTTTGTTTGATGTTTTCTGGTTTATGTGATATGTTTGATGGAAAGGTTGCTAGAACTAAAAAGAATAGAACTAATGATGAAAGACAATTTGGAATACAACTAGATAGTTTATCTGATTTAGTTTGTTTTGGTATATTGCCTTCTGTTATTGGTTTTAAAATAGGACTTAAAGAACCATATATGTTAATCGTTTTGGTGTTTTATTCACTTGCTGCTTTAATAAGACTTGCATATTTTAATGTTTTAGAAATAAATAGAAATAGTAGTGAACCTGTTGTTAATTATACTGGTTTACCTGTTACATCTGCTGCTTTAGTATTTCCATTTTTATATATATTCAAAATGCTTTTAGGTAAATATTTTGCTTTAGTATATGGGATAATACTTTTAATAGTTGGTATACTTTTTATATCTAAAATTAAGATTAAAAAACCTAATATTAAAGTTATGATTTCATTTATTGTTATAGGGGTTATAGAGATATTATTAATAATCTCTGTATGTAAGTTATTATGATATATATATGTCGTGAAAGAAACAGTAAAGATAATATTATAACTAAGTCAGGACGATCTCTTGATTTTTTTTACTGTACATTTATTGGAAGATTATTACTTAAAATAGTTATTAGTAAACCTATTAGTGATTTAGGTGGTCTATGTATGAATAGTAGATTTTCCAAGATCAAAATAAATAGATTTATTGATAAGAATGATATTAATACATTTGAGTATGATGATAAGAAATATAAATCTTATAATGATTTTTTCACAAGAAAAGTTATTAGTTGTAAAAGACCTATTATGAGTAATAAGAATACGTTAATTTCTCCATGTGATGGGAAAGTATTAGCATACACTATTAATGATGACTTAACACTTAAGATAAAGGGTTCATATTATAGTGTTGATACTTTAGTAAATGAAAGTATTATGGAAGAATATAGAGGTGGTACTGCTTTAGTATTTAGACTTTCTACTGATAATTATCATAGATATTGTTATATAGATTCTGGTACTAAAGGGAAGAATTATCATATCAAAGGTGTGTTTCATACAGTACAACCAATATCATTAAAAAACTATAATTTTTTTAAGACTAATTCTCGTGAATATACAATTCTAAATACAAATAACTTTGATAAAGTTATACAAGTTGAAGTTGGTGCTTTAATGGTAGGTAGAATTAAAAATAATCATGAAGAATACGAATATAAAAAAGGGGAAGAAAAAGGTTATTTTGAGTTTGGTGGTTCTACTATAGTTTTATTATTTAAAAAAGGAGTTATAACTCTTGATAATGATATTTTAGAGAATTCAAAAGAAAATATAGAAACTATTGTTAAATATGGGGAAAAGATAGGAAAAAATACTTTTATAACTAAAGTTAAGAGTACTATAAAATTTATTGTTAAATAACTATTAATTTTTGTAATTAATAGTTTTATTTTTTATAATTTTAAGTTATAATTTTATTATAGGAGTGATAATATGAAAAAGTTTATTAAAATATTATTATTAATTAGTGTAAGTATTTTATTATTTGGGTGTGGTAAAAAAGAGGATACCTTGGTTATGGTAACTGAAGCTGGATTTGAACCATATGAATATGTTAAAAATAATGAGATAGTTGGGGTAGATGTAGATATAGCTCGTGAAATAGCTCGTGAAATGGGTAAGAAGTTAGAAATAAAGGATGTTGCTTTTGATTCGATTGTTAATGAGTTAAATAGTAACAAAGCAGACTTTGCAGCTGCCGGTATGAGTATAACAGAAGAAAGAAAAAAAGAAGTTGATTTTTCAACTGAATATATTTCTAGTAAACAAGTTATAGTCGTTAATAAGAATAATAATACTATTAAATCAAAAGAAGATTTAAATAGTAAGACTATTTCAGTACAAACAGGTACTGTTGGTGATACATATGTTAGTAAAAATTTTAAAAATGCTAAAATAATAGGCCATAAGAAATTTTTAACTGCAGCAGAAGATGTAAAAGCAAATAAATCTGATTGTATAGTTATGGATGAATTACCAGCTAAAGAATTAGTATCTAAAAATCCTACTCTTACTATATTGAATATAGAACTTATAACAGATAGATACGCTATTGCTGTTAAAAAAGGCAATACTACATTATTAAATACTATTAATAAAGTATTAGATAGATTAATGAAAGAAGGTAAAATAGAAGAATATGTTATAAATCATTCTTCTTAAGTATTTATGGATATATTTATAGATAAAATAATTAAATGGTTTGTAAGTGTATATGAAAACTTTTATAATTCAGTCATATTTGAAAATAGATATGAAATGATTTTAAGTGGTTTAGAAAATACTATTATTTTATCTTTTGGAGCATTAATATTAGGTATTGTTATAGGATTTTTAATATCTATTATTAGATATACAAATAAACAAACAGGAAAGCTTAAAATAATTAATTCTATATGTAAAATATATGTTTCATTAATAAGAGGGACACCTTCTGTATTACAACTTATGATTATGTATTATATTATATTTAAAACAAGTGATATAAATTCTATTATAATAGGTATGCTTGCTTTTGGTATTAATTCAGGAGCTTATTGTTCAGAAATATTAAGAAGTGGATTTGATAGTGTAGATGACGGTCAATTAGAAGCAGGACTTGCTTTAGGACTTACATTTAATCAAACACTAAGAACTATTATAATACCTCAAGCTATAAGAATAGCTTTACCATCATTAGGTAATGAGTTTATAACATTAGTAAAAGAAACTGCGATTGCAGGATATATTGGAATAATGGATTTAACTAAAGCATCAGACACTATTGCTTCAAGAACATATGATTATTTCTTCCCGTTAATTCTAATTGCAATAATTTATCTAATTATAACTGGACTTCTTAGTAAACTTATGAAATCTTTAGAAAGGAAGTTAGATAAATAATGATAAAAATAGATAAAATATCAAAAAAATTTGATAAAAAGAAAGTGTTTGATAAGATAAGTTTTGATATTAATGATAATGAAAAATTACTTATAATAGGACCTTCTGGATGCGGTAAAACTACTATGATAAGATGCATTAATGGTCTTGAAAAAATTGATAGCGGAAATATATATTTAAATAATGTTAATACAAAAGATATGGATAAAGTATATCTCAAGAATAAGATTGGCATGGTATTTCAAAATTATAATTTGTTTCCTCATTTAACAGTTGGAGAAAATATTGCTTTAGCACCTACAATATTAAAATTAGGAACTAAAAAAGAAATAAATAATACTGTGCGTGAATTATTAGAAAAAGTAAATATTTTAGATAAAATAAATGAATATCCTAAAAAATTAAGTGGTGGTGAGAAACAAAGAGTTGCTATAGCAAGAGCACTTGCAACTAAACCAGAAATTATATTATTAGATGAACCAACATCTGCATTAGATCCTGGTACTATAAATGATTTATTAGAATTATTAAATGAACTTTCTAAAACAACAACTATAGTAGTAGTCTCACATGATATGGATTTAATAAAGAATTATGCCGATAAGGTGTTATTCTTAAAAGATGGTGAAATTGTAAAATATGGAGCACCAAAAGAAATATTAAGTAGTGATGATGAAATAGTAAAAGAATTTTTAGGGAGAAATAAGAAATGAAAACTAATAAAGGATTTACATTAGTAGAGTTACTAGCAGTAATAGCTATACTTGCAATACTTGTTATAATAGCAATTCCAAATGTATTAAAGATGTTTAATGATTCAAAAAAGAATGCATTTATGGTACAAGCAAGAAAAACAGCAAATGTTGCACAAGAGCATACAGTACTATCAAGTGATAAAACATTTGACTGTAATAGTCTTTTAACAGGACAAAAGTTTAAAGATTGTACTGCTACAGTAGATAAAAATAATCAAGTATCGGTAAATGTACTAGGAAGTGGAATATATGAAAACTTTCTTATGGTAGATGTAACACCAAATGCTAACTCTGGTACATTTGTTGACTTATCAAAGTTAAATACAATAAATATAGAAACTGAAAAAGAATTTGAAGAATTGTTAGTAAAAGACAATAAAATAAATGAACCAACATTTAAAATAATGAGTGGTAAGGAATATACGGATCTTGTATTAAGATTTTTTTCTGGTGAAACACCAACCGAAGATGAAATCAATGCCGAAATTGCTAGATATGATAATGCTGTAAAAAATATTAAAATAGAAAATAATATTATTAAAAATACTTCTTCAGATGATACACCTTTCGCAGCAACTATGACATTACCAGCAGGTGAATATAAAATAGTGTATAAATTAAATGATTGTGACTTTGGACCATCTCCCTTATTTAACGATAATTTAATTAATAATGCAGAAAATGGATGGAATTTGAAAGAAAGTGATATGTTTAATTATTTATATTTTACTGATTATAATTTTATTAAAGATGAGAATGGAAATCATATCTTAACAGGAACAATAAATATTTCAAAAGATACAAAGTATTATATATTCGGGAATATAAATAAAATTGGTACTGGCCCTGAAATAACAATAAAAGGATCATCAATCTCTTCTGTTGCTGTTAATGGAGAAGAAAATATATATTTATTACCAGCAGAAGTATCAAGTTATAAAGATGCAGGAGTGTCATATAACAGTAAAACTTTAACTGGAAATGATGTATATACATATACTAATTTAAAAGATAAAGAAGGAGATTATAAATATATATATGTAGTTAAAACAAATCAAGGAGTAAAAGTATTAAGAAGATATATTACAGTATCTAATAATACAAGTGAAAATTGTTTTAAATTTAATAAAGAAAATCAAGAAATAGAACAATATTATTATTTTGAAAATAATGAATCTAGTGGTAAAAAGTGTCCGATGAATGTTGTAATACCAGAAAAAATATTAGGGGTACAAGTAAAGTCAATTGGTGAACATGCATTTGAATATAGCTGTAATGGAACTATTGTATTACCAACAACTTCATTTAATAAATATAATATAAAACAAATGGGCCAATGTAAACGTCCTATTGGTATCAATTCTGTAATATTACCAGAAGGATTAGAGCGTATTGGGTATGAAGCTTTTATTGAAAATAATCTAAAAACAGTAACAATACCATCTACTGTTACTCGGATATATGGTATGGCTTTTGCTAGTAATCAATTACAATCAGTTATATTTAAAGGTGATAAAAGTAAAATTGACATTCATTGTGAAGCCTTTAAAGGAGAAAAACATTCTGACTCTGTTAATGCCTTATCTGGATTATGTAAATAATAAAATCAAAATAAAATATCTTAGTTGAAATTACTAAGATATTTTTTATATGCATTAATTGCTGTTTTATCAAGTGATTCATATTTTAAATTTTTTGATTCACAAACTTTTTTTAAGAAGTAATCTAATAGATATGGATTTCTAATAAATAGGGGACCTATTAAATGAGTTGCATAAACATTTTTATAATTAAATCCTTCATTATTATTAGTTCCATCGTTTGAATATTTTATATCTGTTTTAAATATTGGTGTGTCTATATTGCTTATAATATCGCATCTATTTTGAAAACCTATTACTTTATGTTTTATTAAATTAGTTGTGCATATTACTTCTCCAACTATTCTATCACTAGAGGCATTTTTAAAGGTACTTTTAGTTAAATAATTACTTTTATAGTCAAATATGTTAAGTGCATCTATTTCACTCTTATTGTCATTTATTTTACTTCCAAATAAGCACATAGCATTACCTGTTAAAAACATATATTTATTATTATCAATATAATTAATTAAATCATTTCTTCTTTTTAATATATCATTAAGTGCTAGTAATAAATTTTCTTCTGATCCTTGTCCAATATATACAATATCATATTTTTCAAAATCTATCTGATCATTAATTGTTTTTAAATCTACTTTAACTTTAATGTTATTTAATTCTAAGTTATGTACGATTGCTCTTAAATTAGCATTTTCTCCATATAGGTTTAGAAGATCATAATATAAATGCAATACATTAATCATTATTTTCCTCCTTTATAATCCTTTTTAGTTCGATTTCTTTATCAAAACATACCATTGAATATATTTTACCTTCTGTTTTAGTTTTAATAGTTTTACCTAAATTATTAATATCTTCTACTAGTAATAATTTATCTTTACTAATACCTGCATATTCCATTCTAAGTTTCATATCATAACAGAATTTACCTATTAAAATAATATTCTTAATACTTGAATCATTCAACTCCTCAAAATCTATATCCCATATCCAAGATATATCATTTTCTTTATACCTTCTACTTGAAGAATCAAAACCTAGTATTATAGTTTTATCTCCATCTTGATGCATTATATAATCTAGTGATTGTTTATAACTTAAATTATTTTCATTTTTACTTACTAACATTTGCCATTTTCTATTATCAAAGTCATATATATTTAATCTTTTAGTTTTAGTCTCTTTATCATTTATTACTTTTAATATATCTTCATCTTTTAAACCAATTGATTTAGAAAGAGCAAAACACCCTGTTACAAAGTAAACTGTATATAGAAAATTAGATGGTAAGTGAACTATATTATCATTTATTTTTACAGTTTGATTATCCACATCAATTTCTTTAGCTTCATAGTCTGGTTTTCCTCTATTAAAATCATATTTAGGACAATTGTATTTACCTATATGTCCATAATGATAAAATTCATATTCTAGTTTTGAATGACAAATAGGGCAGTATGCTGCATCTAAATCATTAATTGTACTTTTATATGAATAATCATTTTTATCCATTCCATATGTAACAATTTCACCTTTATGATTAATTCTTATTCTATTTACGAACGGATCATCAACATTTAATATTAGGTTTGTTCCTGCTGGGATTGATGACTTAATACAATTAAATATATTTTCTGGATGTGAATTTCTTGGAGGTTGATCTCTTGTTATATTAGTTATCATTAAATGAGTTGGTTTTATATATTTAAACACCATCCCCATAAATCTTTCATCTAATTCCATTAAAAGAACGTCCTTTTTTAATTTACCAAATATAGTAGAGTTATTTAATATTAATGATGTTATACCATTTATAGTATTACTTCCTTCTTTATTATAAACAACTTTATAATTGTTCTTAGTTAATATGTTATACATAAGTTCTGTAGATGAACTTTTACCACTAGAACCAGTTATACCTATAACATATTTTGGTAGTTTAATTTTATTTAATATTTTTTTATCAAGTTTATTAGCAACTTTTCCTCCGATTACACTTCCTTCGTGTCCGGTTAATTTACTTAATTTATTTGCAAGTTTACATGATAATATTACAAACATTTTCCACATAATTATTCACCTATATATATTATACAATTTTTTTTGGATTTTATAAAGTATTTAAAAAAGATAAGTTTTTCTTATCTTTCACTACAGTTTAATATTTTTGAATATCCATTATCTACTAGATTGTCTATTGTAATTGTTTTAGCATATGTTATTGCTATTTTTAATATTTGAAGTAATTTATCTCTAACTTCATCATCAGAGATTGATAATTTAATACCATCTTCTACTATGTATGAAGTTAGTTTACCAGATGCGATATCATAAGATATTTCTGTTACTTGTCCTTTTAAAGGATTTATAATATTCACTGATAATTCATTTTTCATTGTATGATTTACACAATACATGTTATGCGCGATTGTCATTGATGAACCATCTCTAAAATTATTATTAAAATAATAAGAATTGCTATTTCTATTAACTATATTTTTAGCAATAGAATTACTACTTTTATTAGTTATTGTAGTAGTTTTACTTGGTTCATTATTTTCATTATGTAAAATTTCTTCAATTTTAACCTCTACATATTCAGGATATTCACTAGCCTGTACAAATAAAACATCATCCCTTTGAAAAGGATTTATAGTTTTATCAAATTCATTTAATTCAACTTTTAATGCTTTATTTAATTCAAACTTATTCATGCTATTTCCTCCTTAAGTAATTTAATATACTAGCACAATTATATGCTTTAGTCAAATTTATTATTAATACTTTACACATAATCTCCATAAAATAGTTGAAAAACATAAAAAAACATGGTATTATTTTACTGCTGATGGCTCATTGGTGAAATGGTTAACACATCGCCCTCTCAAGGCGACATTCATGGGTTCAAATCCCATATGAGTCACCAAGTTTTAAAGATTAAGTAGTTTCAATACTACTTTTTTTATTTTTTTACCATGTTTTTCAACTATTTATGAATTTTATTTTTAAAATAGTTAAAAATAAATATAGGTGAAACATGAAAGAGAAAGAATATAAAAAAATAGTTGATGAATTATGTCCTAAAGAAAATATATTTAAAGATATGTTTATTTCTTTTATTAGTGGTGGTGCTTTAGGTCTTTTAGGACAACTATTATCAAATTATTACATTGCTTTTTTTAATGTTAATGTAGTTGACTCTTATTTACTTGTTTTTATAAGTTATATAGTTATTGGTTCTATACTTACTGGTATCGGTGTATTTGATAAGATATTAAGTATATGTAAAAGTGGTTTTATAGTGCCTTCTACAGGATTTGCTAATTCTATGACAAGTGCTTCTATGGATTATAGGGATGAAGGGTTTATTAAAGGAATAGGTTCAAATATATTTAAACTTACTGGTTCAATAATTGTATACGGTATTATATTTGGATTAATATTTGGTCTTATAAGAGGGGTGATATTATAACTAATTATTATGATTCAATATATATAAATGAAAAGTATAGTTTATTAGGTTCTAATATGAATAGTCCGATTGTTAAAGACAAAGTTGATAAATATATTAATGATTATTATTTAAACATGAAAACTATTGAACTAGGTGAAAGCAAATATCAAGAATTAACTATAAAAGGACTTATGAATAAAAGTAAAAAGATAGAAAAAGATATTGATTTACTTATAAGTACTGATCTACAAAATCAAAATCTTTCATCATCTTTATCTGCAATGAAATTTAAAATACCTTTTCTAGGAATATATTCAGCATGTGCAGGATTTACCGAAGGATTAATACTAGGTAGTAGTTTAATAAGTAAAAATGATAATAATATTATAGTTACAACTTCGTCACATAATTTAGTTTCAGAAAAACAATTTAGATATCCAGTTGAATATGGTGCGATTAGAAAAAAAGTAAATACATGTACTAGTACTGGTAGTGTGAGTGTACTTTTATCTAAAAATAAGTCAAATATTAAGATTGAAAGTTCAACTATAGGTAGTGTCTATGGAATTTTTAATGACACTAATAACATGGGCGCTGCGATGGCATACAGTGCTTGTGAAACAATAAAAAAACATATGGATGATACTCATAGAAGTGAAGATTATTATGATTTGATATTAACTGGAGATTTAGGTGTATATGGTACTAAAATATTAAAAAAATGTTATAAGAAAAAATATGAAATTAAACTAGAAAATATAATTGATAGTGGAAGTATTTATTATAATAATAAAGATGTATATGCGGGAGCTAGTGGTCCTTTGTGTTTACCTTTAATATTATTTGACTATATTTTGCCATTAAGACGATATAAAAAAATATTAATAGTGGGAACTGGTTCATTGCATTCTGTAGTTAGTTCTAATTTACAATTAAATATACCTAATATTTCACATGCAGTAAGTCTGGAGGTGTCATATTGACGTATTTATTATCATTTTTATTTTGTGGGGTGCTTTGTGCATTATCCCAATTAGTACTAGATAAAACTAAATTAACACCAGGTCATGTAAATACTATTTTAGTAATAATAGGTTGTATACTTTCTGGATTTGGGATATATGATCATTTAATAAATATATTTAATGCAGGATGTAGTGTACCAATTATGAATTTTGGTCATTTACTTGTTACTGGAGCATCCGAAGGATTTAAAGATTATGGATTTATTGGTTTATTTAAAGGTATTTTGGTTAATGCATCCGCAGGTATAAGTATTACTATTTTTATGGCAGTATTAATGAGTTTGTTTTTTAAAGTTAAACATTAGATAAAAAGAATGTACTTTTTGTCTTTTTTTTGGTATAATTTCTAGTAGGAATAAAGAGTAGAGGTGATAATAGTGAATCAAAATACAACTAATAATCAAACAAATAATAATACTACAGATGCTTCACAAGTAAAAGAGGTACAATTAACTCCAAATAATAGTCAAACTGTAGAAGAGGTTAGTATTAATCCAAATAAAACATTAGATGAGTTAAATATTTCAGGAGAAACATCACCTGTTGAAACTGAAGTAATAAATACTTCTCATAAAAAAACATCTAATGTATTTATGTTTATTGTCATTGTATTAATTATAATTTTTATTTATAAGATAGATGATATTATCACATATTTTGATACAAATTTTGCTCCAACTGTAAGTGATGATGTTGATAATACTTCTAGTAATAATTTGGTTAATGGATTTATTGTAATGAATGAAAACAATAGTTTTATTAAAGTTGAAAAAATAAAATTCTATAATTTTAAAAAAGGTAATAATGAAATTACTTATAACTATGTTTCTGATAAAAAATATAAAACTACTGATTCATTAGGTATATATATTGAACTATATAACATAAATAAAGAACTATTATATAAAAAATTAGTTAATTTATCAGATGTTGAAACTGGTACTATAAGATTAACTAGTATGAAAGTTACAAATGATGTGTATCAAGATTCATATTATATTTTAGTAAAAACATATAGTGAGGAAGAAAAAAATGCTAAAACAACACTTGTATGTAAATATAACATTAATGATGATAAGATTATTTTAAATTATCAAGTAACCTATAACTTCATAAACAATAATTTAAATGACTATACTGTTTCTAAAGAATATATTTCTACTGAAAATAATTCTGAAACAACTAAGGTAAAAGACGAATTATTAAATGAAAATAATAATGCCATAAAATATGGAATATCTACTGAATATAGTGAAAATAAATTGACTTACTCAGTAGACTTAAATAATTTAAAAGAAGGGTTTATTCCACTATATGATTCTAATACTGTTAGAAAAACAATTATTAATAAAGAAAGTTTAAAGAAATGGAATTGTGAATGATGGATAATTTATTATTACAAGTACAAAGTAATAATGGTACTGGGGGCTTTGAAGGTCCATTAGATTTATTATTACATTTGATTAAAAAATCAAAAATGGAAATATTTGATGTTCAAATATCTGATATAACTCAACAATACTTAGATTATATAAAAGCAATGTCTGATTTAAATCTTGATATTGCTAGTGAATATCTAGTAATGGCTGCTGAATTAATAGAAATTAAAAGTAAAAAATTACTTCCAAGTAAAGAAGAAGAAAATACTTTAGAAGAAGTAGAAGATTCAGAAGAAAAATTAAAAAGAAGATTACTTGAATATCAAAAATATAAGGAGAGTACAGGCGTATTTAGAAATCTTGAAGAAAAAAGATTTAATTATTATACTAAAGCACCAGAATCATTAAAACAATATGCAACTGAAACTCTTGAAAATGATGGGTCAGTTGATGTATATGATTTATTAAATGCTTTTCAAAATTTATTAGAAAGACAAGAGTATAATAAACCATTAAATACAAAAATTGCTAGAAAAGAGTTGTCAGTTAAAGAAAGAGTTGTTAAAATAAGAGAGATACTGAAAGAGCAAAAGAAAGTGAAATTTACTTCTCTTTTTGATGACTTTAGTAAATCTTATGTAGTTGTTACTTTTTTATCTGTTCTTGAAATGGCTAAGAATAGAGAAATAACTTTAAAACAAGATAATAATTTTTCAGATATTTATTTAGAAAGAGTTGATTAACGTGAATTATAAAGCTGTAATAGAAGGTATACTTTTTATAGTAGGGGATGAAGGTATTTCATTACAAGAAATATCCAATATACTTAATATAAGTGTTGAAGATGTTAAAAATTGTTTAATGGAACTTAAAAAAGATTATGATGATGATGGTCGTGGTCTTAGAATATCATTTTTAGGTAATGCATTTAAACTTACTACTAAAGAAGAGCATAAAGAGTATTATGAAAAACTTGTGACTGATACTAAAAGTAATGGACTTTCTAATGCTGCATTAGAGGTACTAGCAGTAATTGCGTATAATGAACCTATAACTAGAATAGAAATAGATGAGATTAGGGGAGTTAATAGTTCTCAAATAGTAAGAAGATTACTTGCTCGTGGTTTTATTAAAATATGTGGTAAAAAAGATACAATAGGTAAACCTAGTTTATATAAAACTACTAATGAATTTCTTGATTATTTTGGACTTTCATCTAATTCTGATTTACCTGAGATAATAATCAAAAAAGAAAAAGAAGATAAAGATAATATGGATCTATATGATTCTACATATAAAGAAAAGGAATAATTTTTAGTTATTCCTTTTAATATAGAGTTAATTTTAATTTATTTTTAATATAATTAACAGATTCTTCATCAAATTCATCTATGTATTCCAAACCATCAAATTTTCTTAATTCATCATCTAATGCATGTTCAAATAAAATTTTTTGTTTTTTTGACATAATTTTTTTAATTTTTGAACTATTCTTTTCAAAGTTTTTGTAAAAGTTCATAGGTTTAACACCAAATAAAATATTAAGAGTCATTATACATGCTCTTTTTGAAGATACTGACACTCCTATATCATATTTGGCTCTATCACTTGTTGTTCTAAAAAAACCACTATCTAAATCTAGGAACTGCAAATCAAATTCATCATTAATTATTACATTATCTTCATGTAAATCCACAAATGTAAAATTAATTTCTTTAAAAAAATTTAATATTTCCCACATCTGTTTAGCAATTATTTGTCTTTGTTCATATGGAATGCTTGGATTTATTATCTTTTTACTTAAAACAGTATATTTTTTATAATATTTCATTGCATACCCACTAAAATAATTATCCATTATTATTGAATATAATGGCGTTACACAATGTTCATGTTCTATTTCACATAAAAGTTCTATAGTTTCTTTTCTGCCATCTGAAAGTGCTGGATCTAATATTTTTAATACTTCGTTTTTATCAATATAAAGAACACTTTCAGTATGAGCACATGGATTAAAGTGTTTGAACTTTTTGAAATCTTTTTCATGTAGTATTCTTTTTTTCATTGTTACCTCTAATATAATATTTTCTTTATACCTTCTATATAATCTTCATTAAAATAATCTAAATAGTCAGCAGGATTTATTTTATTGTCTGTACCTAAAAATGTAAAACTATAAAATTCTTTTTGCTTTGGACTTGATAGAGTATATATTGATCTTGCTCTTGAATCATGTAGGTCAGATATATTAAAATCAACTTTATTTAATAATAATTGTATACATAAATAAATTAGTCTTCTTCTTGATTGTAATCTTTCTATTTCATATTCATATTTATCTAGTTCATTAGGTAGTAATATATTATCCATATCTATTACTTTTATATCATTTCCTTTGATAAGAATATTATCTTCATGTATATCATGATAAATAGCATTTTTACTTTCAATTTCTAGTATTATTTGACATATTTTAAAAGCAATCATTTTTCTTGTATTAAAGTCTAAATTACCATTATTTAATATATCATAAATTGCATCATAGTCATATAAATAATCCATTTGTATACCACTTAAAGTGCTTCCTTCATATAAAGCAAAAGTAGGTGTTAAACATTCTTTAATATCAAAAGTACTTAATTTATCTAATATTCTTTTTTTATCTTCTAAATTCACTTTAGAAGTATAAAGTTTTATTAATGTTTCATTATAAAGATATAATTCACTCTCAGTATTTAGTCTTTTAGTAATTGGAATCATTTTGCTTTTAATACTTTTTTTAAGTTGTTTATTTTTCATAATTCACAAGTCCTTTGTATGGACTATATTATAACACAAAGCAACTAATTTGCAAATTAGTTGCTTATTATTTTATTTATATATTCATAAACAAATTTATATTTAATAATATTTTTGTCATTCTTTAAAATATCAATTGAGTTTTCCATACAAGCGCCATTATAATCATGTATCATTTCAATATCAGTGTAACTATCTCCAATAGTATAAATATTTTCTTTTTTGAAATTTGCTTTTTTCATTAATAAATTTAATGCTTGAGATTTATTTGTATCTTTAGAAATGATTTCTATTTCAAATTTTTGAGTAAAATAAATATTAAATTTTTTATTATATTTCTTAATAATATCTACGATTATGTCTTTAAAGTTATTTAAATTTGATTTAAGTGCCACTGTTACTTTTGAAATATCAAGATTATTTATATCTTTAGTATCGTTTAAATAATATGAATAAAATATATCTTTAGGATTTAATTTGTTCAAATAATTATTTATATCTAATAAATCATTTCTATTAAGTTTGTAATGAAATAGGGGAGTATTATCTTTTTTAATTACTAATGCTCCGTGATTAAGTATTAAATAATCATAATTAATACCATATTTGTCTATTTCATTTTTTAAAGAATTATACGTTCTTCCAGTTGCGATTATAAATATATTTCCTTTACTTCTAAATTTGTCTATTGCCTTTATATTATTTAACATATCATTATGATTTATATATAATGTTCTATCGTAATCTACCACTAATACCTTTTTATTCATATTTAATTCTCCTAATACATTTTATCATTTTTAAGTAAAATAAAAAAGAGATTTTTTTAAAAACTCTATTTCTTAAGTTTAATCATGTACATTTCTTTACCATCATACAATGGATCATGTTCAAAATATACTTGATATTTTCCATATTTTTTTAATTTTTCTCTTAATGCATAAAATTCAGTTATTTTTCTTTCTGCTTCTTCTGAATCTGTATCTATACAAAGTCCAATATATTTATCTTGATTTAACATTTGCATACATTTCATAGATGGAAGTATACCGTTAGATATTATTACATCAAAATCATCTATTGAAGGAACTATAATGCCTTCATTTTCTTTATTATTTAATGTAACAATACCAGAATCTAAGTAACCACAAGCGCCTTTAATACCAATTTTTTCTAGTTCTTTTCTTTTGACTCTTTCTGATAATAAGAATTGTCTGTAATCTTTTAAATATTGTGATATAGATGTTTTAGCACCTTGATATAATTCTAAAATATTCTCATAATTATTTGGATCGAATCCATAACTGCGAATAAAATCTAGAAACAAGTGAGAACTATCTATGTCACTATTTTTTCTTTTCATTTTTCATATCCCTTCAAATGTATACATATCATACAATAAATAAATGAAAAAATCAATCATTTCGATTGATTTCAATGTATCAAAGTTCGAATAGTTCGAACAGATTCGCCACTGGTGCCCTAAAGGAAGAAGTAGAACAACTCTAATTTTTTTTAATTAATTTTTTCTTCACAAACTGAGGTGTTTGTTCTAATTTTACTAATTCATCAACTAAATGATTACAAACTTCTAAACCTGAAGAACTTATTGGATTAAACTCTATAATATCAATAACTTCTTTACCATCCATTAATATTTGCCCAACATCCAAAACATAACTACTAGGAAAATTTGATACAGAAGATATATTTTTTATTTGATCTTCAACAAACCATATAACTTCATTTGGAACTTCCGTTGGATAATCCACATATGATCTAGAAATGCTTAGTAAAGAATTATTTAAAACGAATACTCGATATTCTTTACAATCCATATTGTTTTTCTCATCTTTGATTGATTCAAAAACATCAGAAAGAAAAATAGAGTCTTTCAGAGACACGTTCCTTAATGTAGGGTTTGTTCTAAAATATTTTTCCCCTTCTAAATCTATATATCCAAAATATTTCAAAATACAATGTGTGTGACTTTTTTTTGCTGTTTTCAAAAAAATGTTTTTGAAAAACAGTTTATATTTCTCAGAGTTATTTTGAAAATCTTCATAAGTTGTTTGAACAACTCTTCTATGTACTGGTTGAATTTTTTGTGGCCAATTCATGATTTTTTCCAAATCTTCTTTTGTTTGAATACTTAGTGCACCATTTTCTTCTAATTGGCTTAAAAGCTCCTTTTCAGTAGATATAAAACTCCTGGGAAATATAACCTTGTCCCTAATCTCAATTTCTTCACTGTCTATATAAAATTTCTTAGTATTTCTATCAAACACTATCAGCATATCTCTCTCTTTAGCAGCATCCATCAATTCTTGTTCTTTAGTTTTTATCCAAATAGTGTTCTCATCATCATTTTCACTTATACTATAATCTGTTGTATCTAAGCAAGGAACACTAAAACAAAAGTAATCAATTTTCATAAAAATTTCTCTCCAATATTAAGATATTAAACAATCACATATTATTTAGTCAATATGCAAGTGTGTTTTCTAAATGACATAGTCATTTTAATTTTATAAATACTTTAGCATAAAACTAAGTACATTAAAACTCGGGCTATAAATAACTCGAGTATCAATCAATTATGGTGCGATACAAGAGCCTATTTTGAACACTTATATCTAAAAGAACTACTAATAAATATCAGTTCCATATATAATATACCATAAATTTAACTAATATTAATTAAAAAATGGTTTATCTCATTATTTTCTTGTTCTCTTTTTTTCATCTATATAAAAATGCAATTCTATAGAACCAGCTTTTTGACTAGTAGCAACATCAATTTCATTTTCAACGCATAATTGGCATAATAAATTGCTATCAAAGGTTTCACCTATTTTTGTATCACATAAGAAAGTCCCATTTGAATTCATCTCAATACTACAACTATGATCTGCATTTTGTAACATTTGTATTTTTATTAATAATAAAACATAATTTGTATTTTTAAGAATTTCTTTGTCTTGTTCTGGCAAATCACATCTATCTATTTGTTGACAAACTGATTCATATTGTAATAAATTACTTCTATTAAATACCTCCAATGCACAATCTTTAATCGTAGAGATGGCAAATAAATCAATTTCTTCTTTACTTATCATGTTAATATTCCCCTTTCGAATGGTTTATATTTTAGCATATAATTCCGTATTTGTCAAATTCTATCGCTCCAAATCATCTTTTTCTTATTAATACAATAAAAAAATCAATTCCATTTCTAGAATTGATATTTATTTGTTAATTGAACCAAAGTTCAACCAGATTCTTTAATGGTGCAAGAGATGGGAATCGAACCCACAAGGTATTGAACCGTCAGATTTTGAGTCTGATGCGTCTACCAATTCCGCCACACTTGCATTAATAAAATTATAACACATATTTTTAAATATTCAAACATAATATTAAACATAGTATTAAAGTAAAATATTTGTTATAATGAGAATAGGAAGGTAATAATATGAATCAAAGTCTTAATGATAATGAAGAAATTAAGAATGAAACAGAAATAAAGGAAGAGGTTAAAGAAAATAAAGATTATGCTGATAAAACAATTGAAACTGTTGAAAAGATAATCAATACTAAAAATGAAACTACAAAGTTTACTCCTGATGAGGTTTTAAAATATAAAACAGATGCGGTCATATCATATATACCATTTGTATCTTTATATTATATAATTACATCTAAATATAAAAAATCTAACTACTTACATTTTCATACTAATCAGGGATTAAGTTTAACTTCTTGTACTATAATAATATTTTTTGTGACTAGAATTCTATGTTCTTTATTTGCGGTTGATGGTGGATTTGGGCGTGAATTTGTACCTGGTATTATTGAATTTATATGTTATATACTTTATGTTACATTAGCATTTTTAGTAGGATTTGGTATTTTAAATACAACAAATGGTCAAAGTAAAGAATTACCTTTTATAGGAAAATATAGACTTTTAAAATAGTACTTATGTACTTTTTATTTTGTGTAATTTATGGTATACTAAATTAAAGTAGAGGAGTAAGTATGAAATACAATGATAATTTAATAGAATTTTTATGTGATAAACTATTAGTTACTAAGAAGGAATTTACTCCTGAAGAGTTAAACTTAGTAGATGATTTAGTAATAGATTTTTATGATTATGAGTATCATATTACTACTCCGATGGATCTTAATGTATTATCTGATTTTCACAATTTAGAATCATTAAGATTAAATTTTGTTTATGTATCAGAAACAGATAATAAGTATTTTACATATTTACCTCTTAAAAAATTAATATTTAATAACTCTATAGTAGAAGAAATATCTTTTATAGATAACTATTTATTAGATACATTAGGTATTATTAAAAGTAAAATATCTGATTATAATTTTGTATCTAAACAACTTCATTTGAAAAGATTATATCTAATAGATATAACTCTTGAAAATTTAGATTTTTTAAATAATTTAAATGAACTTCAATATTTATCATTAACAAGTAGTAAGATAGATGATATTAGTGCATTAAGTAATCTTAATAGTTTGGATACTATTGATATTGATGATAGTAATATAGTTGATTTTTCATTTTTAAAATATTTACCAAATTTAAAGTGTGTTTCAATATCGGGAAGTCAGTTTAGAAACAATAAATTAATATTTAAAGAGTTGATTTATAAAGGCATAAAAGTAACTAACAGGCATTCGTTTATTTATACTAAAGAGGATGTTGATAATGATTAATGATAAGACTGCTGTTAAAGCATTAGAGTCTAGAGGAATATATTGTATTGAGTGTTCAATGGTCACAAAATATACCGCTAAACAAATTAAAGATATAATAGCGATACATAGAAATAATCATCCTAATGTTAGGATGTGTGTTATTACTAAAAATACTGCTTCTATAACTGAAGAGGGAATAGATATTTTGTGTGGAATAGATAATTTGATTATAAGATTATCATCCGTAAATGATGAAAGAATATTATCTAATTGTAGTGAAAGAAATTTATCTGACTTATTAACTGCTTCTTTATATACTCCTGGTGAAATTAAAAGAATTAATCATAAAATTGATAAAATACTTAGTAAAATAAATCCAAATTGGTCAAAAGCACAAACTGCTGTGTATGTTTATAATTATATTATGGGAAATACTAAATATGATCCAGAATATTTTAATAAAGATTCACTTAACATAAGATCATTAAGGGGATTTTTATCACAAGAGGTTGTTTGTGCTGGCTATTCTTATATGTATAAGGAACTTATGGATAGATTAGATATTCCATGTGAATATTTAATAGGCAAAACATCATCTGGTGGTCATGCATGGAATACAATTACATTAAATGGAAAAACATATTATTGTGATCTAACATGGGACTCTCAATTATATAAAACTGATACAGATAATGAAAAAAATTTATGTTTTTTTGCACAAGATGTTGATGAGTTTGAAAAAAAACATATACCATTTCGTGGTGTAGAAAGCAGGCATAAAGAAAATTTTAGTTCTATGACTGAAAAAGAAAAAAAACAACTTTTATCATCAGTTTTATCATATTCACAAAGTTACAATTTTGAAAGGTTTAAAAAGAAAGATGGAAGTATATTTAATGTTGCTAAAATAGGTTCATATAATGAATTTGCTGTTGATAGTGCAAAGTCTTTACAAGCATATATCTTATTTAGTGTAAATCCTAATAAGAAAATTAGTTCACCTAAAATATATTTGGCAGATTTTGATTTAGATAAGGAAAGAAAAAAATCTGATGATTTAAAAATTAAAATTGAAGCAATAAGAAGAAATGATGATTTAACAGAATTAGAAAAGTCAAAAAAACTAGAAGAAATAAATAAATCCATTGTAAGATGTAGAAATAGATTTGAAATAATAAGAAAACTTTTTTGTTCAGATAGAAATGATCAATATTTAGGTGGTATTGATGAAAACGATAAATATTATTATGATAAAAGTAATGCCAATAGGAGTGTTAGAACTAGAATATTAAGAAGAAGTAATGGAACTTCAGTTATCATTATTGATCCTATGTTCAAAACTAATGTATCTGGTATAAATCTACATTCATATAATATTTTGACTTTATCGGAAGAACGAGATAAATTTAATTTTAATAAATACAAAGTTCTTACTGAGAATGATCTATTTACTCTTGAAAGCAATGAAATTCTTACTGATACGTTATTGTCAAATGATAATCTTAAAAATAGAAATAAAAACTCACACGGATATTTAGGCTTTATCAAAGATGGAAAATGGTATTATCATACTAGTGTTTCAAATGCATTAGATAGAAGTTTATTGACTTATTCTGCAGATGGAAGTATGAATATAAATGTAAACCATATGTAACATATGGTTTTTATTAATTATTAAAAATGTTAAAATATAATAGGAGAGTGGTTTTATGAGAAATGTAGGAACTATAGTTAGAGGTATTAGAACACCTATTATAAAAGAAGGTGATGATCTTGCATCTATAGTAGTAGATTCTGTATTAAAAGCAAGTAAAAGTGAAAAATTTGATTTTAATGATAAAGATGTTATTGCAGTAACAGAAGCAGTAGTAGGAATAAGTGAAGGTAATTTTGCTACTTTAGATCAAATAGCAAAAGATATCAAAAACAAATTAAATTCTGATCATATTGGTGTAGTTTTTCCAATATTAAGTAGAAATAGATTCGCAGTACTTTTATCAGCTATGGCAAGAAGTACTAAGAAGATAACTATTTTATCTAGTTTTCCATCTGATGAAGTTGGTAATGATATTCTATATAAAGATGATTTGATTAAATATAATATTGGTTTATCTGATTTAATAACTGAAGAAGAGTATAAAGAAAAGTTCATTCATTTTAAACATTTATTTACAGGTGTTAATATGTATGAAGTGTATAGAGATTTAGTATTAAAAGAAGGTTGTGAGTTTGAAATGATATTTTCAAATAAACCGGAAGATATTTTAAAATATACTAAAGATGTTATTGTATGTGATATTCATACAAGAAAAGAAACTAAAGAGAGAATATTAAAAAGTGACAGTAGTGCTAATGTAATAATGATGAGTGAAATATTAAATCAAAGTGTTGATGGTAGTGGATACTCACCATATGGTCTTTTAGGTAGTAATCGTTCTACTGAAGAAAGAGTAAAATTATTTCCAAGAACCGGAGATGTACTTGTTAAAAGAATACAAAGTTTAATGAAAGAAAAAACAGGTAAGAATATAGAAGTAATGGTATATGGTGATGGAGCTTTTAAAGATCCAGTAGGTAAAATATGGGAACTTGCTGATCCTGTTGTAAGTCCTGCTTATACCAGTGGCTTAGAAGGAAGCCCAAATGAAATAAAACTTAAATACTTTAGTGAAAATAAATTTAAAGATCTTCATGGTGAAAAATTAAATGAGGCAATGAGGGAAGAAATTAAAGCCAAAGATAAAGAATTAAAAGGTACGATGGCTACTCAGGGTACAACACCAAGACGTTATACAGATTTACTTGGAAGTCTTTGTGATTTAACAAGTGGAAGTGGAGATAAAGGCACACCAGTTGTACTAATTCAAAGATATTTTACAAATTATAGTAATGATTAAAAAGTTTCACATGAGACTTTTTTCTTTTGTAAAAAAAGTTAATTAAATAAAATATATACATTGACAAACATGTATTCGTGGTGTATTATTTAAATAATGTATGGAGGCATGAATGAAGATAAATAAATATAAAAAAATAAGTAAAAATAAATATAAAGTATATTTTGATAATAATGAAATTATGCTTTTTGAAGATGTTATTTTAAAATATGATTTATTACTTTTAAAAGATATGTCTCTAGAATTACTTGATAAAATAATAGATGAAAATAAGTTTTATGAAGCATATGATATGTCATTAAGTTATATTGAAACTAAAATGAGAAATAGAAAAGAAATATATAAATATTTAAAGAAAAAAGGTTATGAAGAAGAACTAATAAATAAAGTAATTGATAAGTTAACTAGTTTAAAAATACTTGATGATAGACAATATATAAGTGCTTTTATTAATGATAAAATTAATCTTAGTAATGATGGGCCTTTTAAAATTAAAAAACTTTTATTAGAACTTGATTTTAATGAAAGTGATATAGATAATTATTTAAATAATTTTAATGATTCGTTATGGGAAGAGAAACTTATTAATATAGTTAATAAAAAGAAAAACCTTATGAATAATAAAAGCTATTATATGTTTATTACTAAACTTAAAAACGATTTGTTTAATTTAGGATATGACAAATATATGATAGATAATATACTTAGTAATATTAAGTATGAGTCTAATGCTCTAGAAAAGGATTTAAATCGTGCTTTAAAGAAATATAAGGATGATAAAAATAAACTAATAAACTATCTTTTAAGAAAAGGCTATAGTTATGATGAAATTAATGTAAAATTAAAAAACCTCATGTGAGGTTTTTTTATTCATTTGAACTTTGTGTTTGATTTTCATATTGAGTCATTAATTTATTGAATTCTTTTTCTAATGCAGTATCTTTAAATTTCATTTCATTTTTTTCTCTTAATGCTTTTAATGCTTTAACATAGAAATTTGATTCTTGAGCAATTTCATTACCAATAATAGTTTTGATTTTATCAGTAACATCATCGTTTAATTCAGGCTTTTTATCTTGACTCTTTAAGTAAACTATATGATATCCATATGATGATTTAACTGGTGTAGTTGTGTAAGTACCAACTTTTAATTCTTTAGCGGCATCAACAACTTCACTTGTATAGTCTCCAACATTTATTTTACCAAGAGAACCACCTTTTTTTGAAGTATCTTCATCTTTAGAATATTTTTTAGCTAAATCTTCAAATTTTTCACCTTTGTCTAATGCTTTGATAACTTCTTTAGCAGTATTTAATGCTTTTTCTTCTGCTTCTTTCTTTTCATCTTCAGAACTATTATTATTAGCATCAATTGTTATTAAGATGTGACTAACTTCCATATCACCAACATATTCATTTTCATAATATTCATTGATTTGTTTTTCAGTTACTGATTCTTTAGCATAATCTTCAGTCCATAAACTTCTTTTATAATTTAAAGATAAGTAATCTCTATAAGCATCTTCATCTTTAACACCATAGTAATAAGATAGGTAAGTGTCAAAATCAGCATTTAATTCTTTTGCTTGTTTTTTAGCAGATTTAATATTTTGATTTACATAATTAGTTTCACTATTATCAGTTTTATATAACTTTTTTAATAATTTAGAATCAATTAAATCCATTAAATATTTAGCACCATAATTATCTTTTAATACTTTATAAAGATCATTAGAACTAATACCACCTTCTTTAAATGTTACGACTGCATTTTCACCATTTGATAATTTTACACTACATCCTGTAAGTAATAGTATACTTGCTAGAACTAGAAATGTTTTTTTCATAAAATCCTCCTAACTCTTATTATAATAGCAAATAAACTACTAAAATACAAGTAATTATCATACACAAAAAATTAACATTAACATACTATAAAAGTGTAAAGATAAAAAAGGAGGAATGTTTTATGAATACAGGTTGTGGATGTGGATGCAATAATAGAAATGGAATTTCAGGAGCAGCATTTGCTTTAGTATTATTTATTTTATTAGTAATCATACTAGGTGCTTTTATCTAAAAGAAGGAGGTTGATAAGTATGATGGGTTGTTGCAACCAAGGAGTTAATTTATTCTTTATAATTTTAATTTTATTCATCCTTCTTGCTATAATCTTCGGAACATGTACGGGATGGTAATGTAAAGAGGTTATTCCTCTTTTTATTATGTTTTTATTTTATTTTTGTTAAAATAATGTTATTATATTCATGAGGTGAATTAAAGTGATAGATATTAATCTTATTAGAGAAAATAAAGATTTAGTAAAAGAGAATATTAAAAAGAAGTTTCAAGATCAAAAATTACCTTTAGTAGATGAGGTTTATGAATATGATAAATTATATCGTGAATGTAAGAATAAATGTGATACTTTAAAAAATAAGAAAAACAAATTAAGTGATACTATAGGTGTTCTTGTAAAAGAAAAGAAACAAGAAGAGATAAACAAAACTAAAATAGAAATATCTAGTATTCAAAGTGATATAGATGAACTTGATAAAAGAGAAATAGAACTTCAAAATAAAATTAAAGAAAGAATGATGGTTATTCCAAATATCATAGATGAATCTGTACCTGTTGGTAAGGATGATAGTGAGAATATTGAAATAGAAAAGTATGGAGAACCGGTAGTGCCAAAATATGAAATACCTTATCATGCTGATATATTAGAATCTATTAATGGTTTAGATAAAGAATCAAGTGGTAGAACTAGTGGTAATGGTTTTTACTATTTAATGGGTGATGCTGCTAGATTAAGTTCTGCTATGCTATCATATGCTAGAGATTTTATGATTGATAAAGGATTTACATACTGTATCCCACCATTTATGATTAGAAGTGATGTTGTTAATGGTGTTATGTCTTTTGATGAAATGGATGCTATGATGTATAAAATAGAGGGAGAAGATTTATATCTTATTGGTACTAGTGAACACTCTATGATAGGTAAATTTAAAGGACAAATTGTTAAAGAAGAAACACTTCCTATAACTATGACATCATATAGTCCATGTTTTAGAAAAGAAGTAGGTGCTCATGGTATTGAAGAAAGAGGAATATATAGAGTTCATCAATTTGAAAAACAAGAAATGATTGTTCTATGTAAACCAGAAGATTCAATGGAGTGGTATAACAAGATGTGGAGTTATACGGTTGAATTATTTAGAAGTTTAGATATACCTGTTAGAACTCTTGAATGTTGTAGTGGAGATCTTGCTGATTTAAAAGTTAAATCATGTGATGTTGAAGCATGGAGTCCAAGACAACAAAAATATTTTGAAGTAGGTTCTTGTAGTACTTTAGGAGATGCTCAAGCAAGAAGACTAGGTATTAGAGCAAAGGGTAAAGATGGTAATTATTTTGTTCATACACTTAATAATACAGTTTTAGCATCAACAAGAGCATTAATAGCATTCTTAGAAAATAATTATAATGAAGATGGTAGTATTAATATACCAAAAGTACTAAGACCATATATGGGTGGTAAAGAAAAAATTAAACCAATTAAAAAGTAACTCAAAAAAGAGTTATTTTTTTTAAATTTATGGTATAATGAAAAAAGAATAGGAAAGGAAGTAGTAAGTATGTATAAGTGTCCTAACTGTGGATCAAATATTAAACCAATGGAAAAATTTTGTGGAAAGTGTGGTACAGCATTACAAGTAGTCCAAAATAATATAAATGAAAATAATCAAATAATTCAAAATGATAACATAAGTGACAATGAATTAGTTGATGCATTTATTGGTCAAAATGCAGATAAATTAAAAAATGGAAGTTTCTCTGCGAATACATTTTTCTTTGGCTTCTTTTATGTACTATATAGAAAAATGTGGTTATTAGGAGCAGTATGGTTTGCAATTTCAATAATAACTAATTTATTCTTATCATCATTTTCATTAGTTATAATGATGGTACTAGATATTGTCGCATCTATTGAATTTAAAAAAATATATGTAAAACATGCTAATGAGGAAGTTGAAAAAATCAAACAAGAAAATCCTAATGCGACTAAAGAACAATTGTTAACAATATGTAGAAATAAAGGTGGTACAACTGTATTACCTGTAATATTATTAAGTATTTTCTATACTTTTGTAATAATTTTATCGTTTTTAGCAGCTTTTTCACTTATTGGTTCAACTAAAGATGCACAAAAAAATGCTGATAACTTAGATAAAGCATCTAGTTCAGAGGTTATTGGTGATTTGAAATTTTCAGTACCAAGTCTTTTAGTTAAGAGTAAATATCAATCTAATAGTTATAAATCATATAAAACATCAGTTGATAGTGATACATATTGTAATTTTAATATTATGACTAGTAATGCGGAATATTATGAAAATGATGCGAAAAGATATTTGGAAAAAAATATATTTTATTCTGCTAGTGATACATATAGTGGTATTTCACAAAAAAATATAAATAATATTAATTGGTTCTATGCTGATGTAATGACTAGTTATAATGCTAAATTTTATTATTCTACAATATATAATAAAACAATTTATAAATTTGAATTTTCTATAACTAATGATAAAAATGAGTTATGTTCTAAAGCATATGATGAAATTCTAAATTCAATGAGGTTTAATTAAGATGGGTGAGTTAATACTATTTGTTGTATCTGTATTACCAGTTTTTCTAATCGGAATGTATATATATAAAAAAGATAAAGAAAAAGAACCAACAAGATTATTAGTGAAATTATTTTTAGGTGGTTTTTTCTCATGTTTTCTTGTATTATTGATTAGTGCTTTATTATCAGTGTTTTTTATATTTTCTGCTGATACTAAAGATTTAAATCTATTTGAATTATTTATACATGTATTTATTGGAGTAGCATTAGTAGAGGAATTCTCAAAATGGATAATGGCATATAAAATATCATATAATGATAATGCATTTAATGAATATTATGATGCAATATTATATTGTGTATTTGTTGCGCTTGGATTTGCTTGTTTTGAAAATTTATTATATGTTTATCAAAATGGTATTTCTACTGGTATATTAAGGGCTTTTTTAGCAGTACCAGGACATGCTTGTGATGGATTATTTATGGGATATTATTTAGGCCTTTCTAAAATAGCAATTACTAATAATAGAAAAGATTTAAGAAATAAAAATTTAGTTTTAAGTGTATTAGTACCAACTTTAACACATGGTGTATATGATTATTGTTTAATGACTGAAAATGTTGTGTTTATTATTTTATTTATCATATTTGTAATATTTGTTTATGTTAGAGCATTTAGAAAGATTAATAAAGTTTCTTCTATAAATAAAAAATTTAAATATAAAAATAATTTTTGTCCTAATTGTGGACATGTTATTAATGATGATTTTTGCCCTATGTGTGGTAGTAAAAATGAATAATAGTAAGTATTTATATATTTACTATTTTATTTTTAAAAAAAATATAGTCAATAAAATTAAATTATGCTATACTTTAGTTATGAACTAACAAACGTAAGGGGACAGGGGATATGGAAATCAATGAATATAAATTATATGATGAATTACTAGAAGTAAGAAGAAAGATAATGAGAGATCAATCTATTAACAATATTAAAAAATATAAACCAGTATTTGATCAACTTAATTACACGCTGCAGCAAATAACAGGTTATGCTGTGGAACCTGATGATATGTTTTATAGAAATATGGATACTTTAAATGAAAATATAAGACTTTATAATAAAAAACAATTATTAGAATATTTTTCAAGAGCGTTGTCAGAAGGAGATTCATTATATTTTTTGTATATGAGTTTTAATGACATATTAAAAGAATCTAATTACATAAAGATATTTAATGATAATATTCCTACTTATACAGAAGAACAAGCAAGAGAAATGATTTTAAAATATTTTGAACAATTTGGAAGTAGAATATATAATATAGCAAAAATTTATTTAGATGAAAGAGTTTCTACTGATGTTGATTTATCTCCAGGCATAGGTGGGAGTTTTATGAATAATTATTCTAATGAGTTTGGCTATATTCTTATGAAGTATGATATATTTAATGCTGCTTCTATATCTGGTATTGTTCATGAAATAGGTCATGCGATTGATAATAGTTTATTTGTATATCCTCAACAAAAAGAATTATCGGTGAGTAATCAATTCTTAGTAGAGGTACCTTCAACATTCTTTGAAATTAATTTTTTACAATATCTAATTGAAAATAAAATAGATATTAAGGGTGCTCAATATTGTCTTGCAGATAGAATATGTGTTTTAAGGAATTTGAGTGAGGAATATGAAAAATTCTATTCAATACACGAAGCACTTTTAACAGAAGATAGATGTTTGATTGATCCTAAATCTGATGAAGTTATAGATTTAGAAGGTGCAATACTTTATGGATATGGATATTTATTTTCACTTAATTTGTGTGAATTATATAAAGAAGATAAAGAACTAGCAATGAAAAAAGTAATTAATCTTATTTGTTCTAGAAAAGAAATGACTATTTTAGAAGGCATAGAGTCTCTTGGATTTGATGAAGATGAATTTTTATCATTAAAAAGACCAAAAGAAAACATCAAAAAATTTATTAAAAAATACAATGAAGGATTTAATATTTATGAATAAATATTAGTCCTTTTTTCATATAGTATAATATGGAAAAGTATATTAAATATGTATTAATAAGTTTATTTTTAGTTTTCAGTATCTTTTATACTAATAAAGTAATAGAAATATCACAATATAATAATACTATACTAGCATCTATAAATGATTATGCATCTAAAAATGATTATAAGTGTATTGAAGGAAGTGTTAATAATGATGGCATTATACTTGGCATTAGTGGGTTAGTTGTTAATAAAAATAAAAGTTATTCTAATATGAAAGGAATTGGTTTTAAGAAAGAATTAATTGAATATGATAAAGATGAATGTATATTAAATAAAAAGAATAATATAGATAGATATATTCTTAAAGGAAATGATTATAGTAAAAATATATCTATAGTAATTAATATTGAAAGTGGTAAATATTTTAATAAAATGCTTGATATCGCAGAAACTAAAGATATAGAAATTAATTTACTTATGAATACGTCTTTTTTAAGAAATAATATAACAGATGAATATAATCATAGTAATATTTTATATAAAGGAAACTCTTTAGATGATTTAAATAGTTTTATTGGTTTATTACATAATGAATTCTTTTGTGTTAAAACAAATGATTATGAAATAATAAATGATTGTAAAAGTAAAAAGATAAATAGTATTAAAATGAGTAATGAAATTAAAAAGGATTTATTAATAAATACAAAAAAACTCCTTAATAATGGAGTTATAATATTTATTCGTGAGAATGAATTTAATTTAAGTGAATTATCATCTACGATTAATTATATAAAGAGTAGGGGTTTTACAATAGTTAATATTAATGAATTACTTTCTTAGAATAAACTCATGTGGATTATTTATTGTATTTTGATCTATTATAAGTTCTTTATATTGCTCACTTGAGTTAATAAAGAAATTAGCAATCTCAAGAGCCGTTTCTAATATTACTTTTAATTCACTAGCGCCATATGAGTTTGTGGTTGCTTTTTTAGCAATTGCTTCTATAGTTTTAATATCATAAATAAAATTAATTCCGATAGATTCATAAAACTCTTTATATAGTTTTAGTATACTAAAATCAGATGTATTTAATATTTCAATTAAATCTTTTTCTTCTAATTTTTTTAATGGGCAAAGAGTACATCTTCTTAAGAATTCATGACCAAAACCATATTTATGAAGTGTGTCTTTAGTATATATTTCACTATTGTTAGAACTAGGATAAATATTTGCATTAAATCCCATAGATTTATTATTTCCTGTTAACTCTTCGATACCATCGCAAGCACCTAGGAAAGCAAATGTTACTTTAGATGTGTCAAATTTAATTGGAATATGTATACCAGGTGTTCTTTCATCAAGTTCATATGTATGACCTTCTGCCATTTTTAAAAGAGAATCCATAACACCTCTTGCATAAGTATAATGTTGTTCATTTGAACTTATCTTTTTATCAATTTCATCTATTACAACTATACCATGTTGTGCTTTATCAATATCTCTTCCTGCTTCTATATATAGATGTGCTAGTATATCTGTTACATCCTTTCCTTTAAAACTTGTTATTGAATATTCAGTAGCATCTTCGATGATAACAGGTAAATCACTATGATTTCTTATTTGTCTAAATATCTCAGTTTTACCACAACCAGCAGGACCACATACAAGTAAGGTAGTTTTCATAACTGGATTTGCTATTCTTTGATTTTGAGATATCGCAGTAGTTATTCTTCTGATTTGATCATCTTGACATTTAACTACTTTTATAACTTCATTATATAATTCATCTGCATATATTACTTTTTTAGTTTTTCCTTCTTCTAGTGCTACCATTTCTACATTTTCATCCCCTTTAAGTTTTGAAATTACATTTTTATATGAGTGAAATAATTCAATGTCGGTTGGATATATTTTTTTATTTATTTGTACTGTTGATTCTAAATTTCTACCAATACCTATTAATTTTATATCATAATTTAAACTATACTTTTTTGTATCTTTAGATATTTTTCTAATCAATGCTTTTCTTTCACTTATAGACATATTTTTAACATATACGGGATATGCAAAACCTTTATTTGGATGTATTAATGTATCATTATTTAAACATGGAAATATATTGTTATTAGAATCTTTAAAAACTTTATTACCGTTATCAAGAGTCACTATAATACCAGTTAAAACTTCTTGATATTTATAAACAGTTTCTATTACGTTATTTTTTTTAACAAAATATATTTTTTTATATATTTGAACTATTGCTTCTTTTTCCATTATTACTCCCAAATTGCTTTTTATATTAGCATAAAAGACTTTGTTAGTCAATTAATATATGCTATAATTTAAATGTGGGTGGTTAAATGAAAAAATGGATTAAAAAAGAATATAAATTATTTAAAGAACATAGAAAAAGACTTAATGATACTGTTAAATATGTTCAACAAACAAATAATGTATTTAGAATAGTTATAGTATTTGATTTATTTTATTCATTTGTAATATATGGATGTACTATTAATGAATACAAGATATTTGATTTTTATAATGTTCCTTTAGAACAAAGAGATACTTATTTAACTAAATCAAAAAAGAAAAGTTTATTTTCAACTAGTATTAAGAAATCTAAAGGTAAATTTACTAGAAAGAAAATATATAATCTTTTTAAAGAATATTTAAATAGAGAAGTTAAAGAATTAAAAGATATTAGTTTTAAGGAATTTGAACTTCTTGCTTTAGATAAGAAAACTTTAATGTTTAGTGACAATAATAATAAAAATAAAATATGTGTTATGAATTTATGTGATTTTAGAAGTCCTGCTTTTATGCTTGATAAAGCAAAAAAAGAAGGTTATGAATATGTAGAAGAATATAAACGTCCAAATAAAGTATTTAATAAGATTAATAAAGAAGGTCTTTGTATTGTAAGTATTGTTACTTTAAAAACTTATAATTCTATAGATATAGTTTCATCTTCACTTAAACTTCAAACTAAAGATAATTTAATAGAAACAGTATTAGAAAAAGGTATTGTTAAATATCCATTTTTAGATAAAGATGATAATGTTTATAGAAAACTAAATGATATTGAGCTTAAAAATATGGAAGTTCCTAAATATGATGAATTAATAGAATTATCTAAAAAACTTGCTAGTGAAATAAATGATGTTAAAGAGATAGAATGGTTATTTACATTAACTGATACCAAGATAGAACTTTTAGGTGCTGGAGTATGGAATAATTATCTATTTGCTCAAAAACAAATATATCTAAATGGCAAAGATGGTATTTGTGCATATTATAAAACAAAAAGATTTTAAATTATATCTTTAAAATTCTTTCTGTTTTTTATTGTAGAATTTTTTAAAAGAGAAGATGCTCTTAAAATAGAAGTTTGACCATATTTTTTATTTATTTCATCAATTATATTTTCAAACTCATTATTTTCTTCTTTAAAAGAGTCAAATAAACTTAATTGAGTATGTGTTTTCTTTTTTAAATTAGAGTATGCTATTGAAACTTTTCTTATAGGTAAATCTTCTACATTTTTATTGTATAAGTACTCAAGTGCTTCATATATAGTATTTTTATCATCTTCATCTACTTTTAATGAAATACTGTCGTGAAATTTCTTATAAAAGTCTTTTGAATAATCTATACCTAAAAAAATATTTGACGTTGTTTTGTTCATTTTTCTTAATTTTGAATTTAACATATCGTTCATTTCTTTTATTATTAATAGTGCTTCTTCGACATTATAATCTCTATATAATATTTGACTCATACTTATTGATTTATTTTTACTCCTTTGATTTAGTTCCTTAATAGTAGTAAAATCTATTCCATTTGCTTTACACCAAATATCATTGCCTAATACATTACCAAATCTTTTGATATAGAATTCTCTTTTATAATTGTTTATGTCTTTGACTTTGAATATTTTTAAGTCATTAAGTTTCTTTTCAGTTTTTTTACCAAAACCCCATATTTCAGATAATGGACTAATATTCCATAATTTTTTTTCAATATCATCATATGTCCATTTTGATATAAAGTCTTTATTATGTTTAGCTTCCGTGTCCATTGCAACTTTTGCTAAAAATATATTAGGACCAATTCCACAAGTTGAAGTTATACCTGTTTTATCTTTAATAGTTTTCATTATCATTTTAGCAAGTTCTATATCTGTTTTATTATAGAATTTTAAATATTCAGTAGCATCAATGAATACTTCATCAATAGAGTAGATGTGTATATCTTCTTCACTTATAAATTCTTTATAAATATCTATTACTTTATTACTGTAGTTTTCATATAATTTCATTCTAGGAGGAACATACATAATCTTAATATTATTTGGAATCTCATAAAGTCTACTTCTTGACTTAATGCCAAAATTTCTTAAATAGGGTGTTACCGCTAGTGACATAGCACCTTTACCACGAGATGTATCTGCGACTATAAGTGGAGTAGTGAATGGATCTAAACCTCTATATGCACACTCACATGATGCGAAAAAACTTTTTAAATCTATGCTTAAAATAACTTTTTCTTTCATACAAACACCCTTTCGTATAAATAATATCATAAAGAAATAAAAAAAGCAATTATTTTTTAGGTTTAAATTCTAATATAATTGCTTTTTCTTTTTTATAATTAGTTTTTTGTTTTAACATTTGTATACATCTTTGTTTAGAACTATCATATATTCTTTCTTCATCATTAAGTGCTTCTATAAAGTCATCAATAGTTACTTCAAATCTATCATTTAATGCAGCGATTGCATATGCTTCTTTAACAATATCGAGTACTAGTCTTGGATTATTAACTCTATCATTAAATGTTCTAGATTTAGTAGTGGTTGCATCTATTAAGAAATTAATGATTTTATCTTTTTCATCCTCATCCATTATTACTTTAGAATAACTAATTTTATTATAGGCGTTTATTAAATCATTTACTATTTCATAAATAACATCACGCTCAGGTTCTTCTAATTTTATTCTTTTTAATCTAGATTTAAATGCAGTATTACTTTCTATGTTTTCTAAGTATTCTTCATCAGTAGTAGCACCAATAATTCTTACCTTTCCATAATCTAAATATGGTTTTAATATTTCAGCAATAGTTACTTTATTTCCTTCACTTCTACCAGCACCCATTACTTGATGCACTTCATCTATAAAAATAATAATATTCTTATCTGTACTTGCTTCATCTAAAATACCTTTTAATTTTTCTTCAAGTGTTCCGACATATTTACAACCTGAAACTATTGATGGAGCATCTATACTAATTATTTTTATATCATTAAGTGCTTGTGGAACTATACCTTTTTGTATTCTATATGCTAGTCCTTTAACAACCGCAGTTTTACCGGTACCAGCAGGACCAGTTATTATAATTGATTTATCTCTCTCAGGATATAATAGTATTCTTTCTATCTTTTTAATTATATCATCTCTTCCTATAGACGGATCTTTAAGATAAAACATATTAGTTAAATTTTCACCATATTTTTCTAAATTACTTTGTTCTTTTTGCATATAAGTTTCGTCCTTTGTATCAATATTAGTTGTATTATCACTAGTATTATATAAATCATTTTCATTTAAATTATAAATTTTAGATAAAATATCAGTAACTTCTTGTCTTTTATCAATTTCAAATATTTCTTTAGAAACTTTTGATAAATAACATATAAAGTCTTCTGCTAGTACATGTTCATCTTCTTTAGAATTACCAAATAGTATTTCTTTATTTATAGAAAATTCTATGTCATTAGAGCATCTAAATTTTATTTTATTATAAGTTACATTGAAAAGTAATGTCTTAATCATTAAAAAATCAGTATAAACTCTATTATTTACTTCAATTGATTCTATTTTTAAATATTTTGGTAATTTAATGCCATTAATAGTTATTTGTTTTTTAAGACGAATAAAACATTTATTTTTACATTGTATAAGACTTAAATTATCATATTCATATGTTATAGTATTATTAATAATTGATGTGTCTACATCAGTATTATAATTAAATGAATAGTAATCTTTTGCTTCATAATCTATTAAATCTATTAATTTTGGAATTATAATCTCGGTATTATAATCATCTAATTTATAAAGTTTTTCTAATATTATTTCTATATAATTATTTGATTGTGGATTTGATATAATATAATTTAAAAATTGAAATATTTTAATTTCACTAGTAATTTTATTCTTAGATTCGAAACTTTCATCTTCAATAGATGCACCATTATTTATAAAATATAGACTATCTTCATTTTGCATTATTTCATCTATTATTTCTTCTAAATTATATTCATTAAATGAAGTAGTTTGTTTTATATCACTTTTTAATTCAAAGTCTTTAATATTTTTATTAAATTGTTTTAATATATTAGAAATAGTAATTCCTTCACTATTAAAAAAATTTTTAAAGTCATTTTTAGTATAAAGAACACTTAAAAGTATAGATAGATTAAGCATAGAATCATTATTACTAATGTAATAGGATATTTTAGTTCCATCTTGTTTAGTAATTGTTACTTTAGAATTTTTAATAAAATCTATGAAATTAAATACAAGTGTTAAAAAATTTTGAGTTTCATAACTTAATAGATTAAATACTGCTATATTTTTATCCATACTACCACGTCCTATTGATTAATTATATTAGCAAAAACATAAAATTAAGTCAATCATTAAAGAATTACTTGTATCATATAATTTAATGTGTTATAATACGATTGACAGCAGAGAGTGGGCAAAACCCACTCTTTAAATTTAAATTATTAAAGGAGGAATAATGGAAGATAAGATTATTACCGCAATAAAAAAGCCACTCGAAGATGAAAATATTGATCTTGTGGGAGTACATTTTGGAGAAGAAGATGGAGAAAATACATTATTTGTAACTATTGATAGTGATAATGGTGTAGATATGGATTTATGTGTTAAAGCAACTAAAATAGTAGATCCAATTATTGATAGTTTAAATCTTGAAATTGAAAATTATGTACTTGATGTAGGAAGCAAAGGAGTTGATTTAAGTGAAGAAGAAAGTAACTAAAGAAGAACAAACACAAATGAATGCTAAGGAATTTAAAAAAGCATTAGAATACGTTGTAAAAGAAAAAGGTATAGATGAAGATGTTGTTATAGAAGCAATGCAAACAGCATTATCAACAGCATTTAGAAAAAATGAAAAAGCAGACTATACTAGTAGAGTATTAATAGATAGAAATACTGGAGAAATTAAAGTATTTAAAGTAACAACTATAGTAGATGATTATAATGATGAAGATGATGATATTGATCCTGAAACTGGAGAAGTAAAAGTTGCTCATGATTATTTAAATGAAATGACTATAAGTGACGCTAAAGAAATAAATAAAGATTATCAAGTAGGAGATGAAATATTAGAAGAAGTAACTCCTAAAGACTTTGGTAGAGTAGCAATATCAGTTGCTAAACAAGTAGTGTTACAAAAGTTAAGAGAAGCAGAACGTGAAAAAGTAATGAGTGAGTTTGAAGATAAGGAAGATGAATTAATGATAGGTTTCTTAGCTATGGAAGATGCTAGAAATTACTATGTAGATTTAGGAAAAGCAAGAGGAATTCTTCCTAAGACTGAACTTATACCAGGAGAAAAATTAACTATGGGTGACTCTATTAAAGTATATATTACTAAAATAGAAAGTACTCCAAAAGGACCACTTATTTTAACATCAAGAAAGAACTATGGTTTTGTTAAAAGATTATTTGAACATGAAATACCAGAGTTTAGTGACGGCACTTTAGAACTTAGAGGAGTAGCAAGAGAAGCAGGCGTTAGAAGTAAAGTAGCAGTTGCAAGTACTAATCCAAAAGTAGATCCAATCGGAAGTTGTATTGGTGAAAAAGGAAGAAGAATTGCTAATATAATAAATGAACTTGGTGGTGAAAAAGTAGACTTAATCGCCTATAGTGATGATATAGAAGTATTTATAGCTAATGCATTAAGCCCTGCTAAAAACCTTAATGTAAGCATAACTGATGAAAAGAAAAAAGAAGCATTAGTTATAGCTGATGATGAAAATTTAAGTTTAGCTATTGGTAAAAAAGGTATTAATATTAAACTTGCATCTAAACTTACAAAATATACAATTAATATTAAAACATTAGAGGATATTAATAAACAAATAAATGCATAAGGAGGATTAAGTATGAAAATAAGAAAAATCCCTATGAGAACTTGTGTAGTAACAAGAGAAAAGTGCGAAAAAAAAGATTTACTAAGAGTAGTAAGAGATAATAATGGAAATGTATTTGTCGATGATACAAATAAGGCAAATGGAAGAGGAGCTTATTTAAAAAAAGATAAGGATGTTATTTTAAAAGCAAAAGATTCTAAAGTATTAGAACGACATTTAGAAGTAAAAATTCCAGAGTCTATTTATGATGAATTAATTTCTAAAATATAAAAAAAGAAAAGGAGGAAACATATGAGTATAAAAGATTATGCTTTAGAACTTGGAGTTAGTAGTGATGTTATACTAAAAAAATTAAAAGAATTAGGTCATAATTATAATAATGAAAATGATTATTTAGATGATGAAGATATTATTATATTAGATAATGAATTGGGTGACTTAAGTAATGATAATTTAACTGAAGAATTAGCTGATAAGTTTGAAATGGAAGATAGAGCAGAAGAGGCCGCTTTAGCTTATAATATAGAACTTGATAATCAAGTCAAAGTAAAAGAAAAAATTAAAAAGAAAGAATCTTCAAATAAGAATCCAAATCAAGAAGATTTAAATAAGAAGAAAAAGAATATTTATAAAAATAAAACTAAACTTCAAAGTAATAAAGAAGAAACTGCATCAAATGTAGTTATATATAAAGAAGGAATGAGTGTTTCTGATTTAGCAGATGAACTTGGAATCTCTGCTAGTGAAATAGTTAAAAAACTTATTGGAATGGGACTTATGATTTCATCAAGTCAAGCTATTTCATTTGATGATGCATCAGTAGTAGTTCTTGAATATAATAAAGAATTAGTAAAAGAAGAAACAACTGATATATCTAATTTTGAGGAATATGTTGTTACTGATAAAGAAGAAGATTTAGAACCAAGACCAGCAGTAGTTACAATAATGGGACATGTTGATCATGGCAAGACTACACTTCTTGATTATATAAGAAATTCACATGTAGCATCAGGTGAAGCAGGAGGAATTACTCAAGCAATTGGTGCATATCAAGTAGAAAAAGATGGAAAAAAGATTACTTTTATTGATACTCCAGGACATGCTGCGTTTACTGAAATGAGAGCAAGAGGTGCTGCTGTTACAGATATAGTAATTATTATAGTTGCTGCTGATGATGGTGTTATGCCTCAAACTAAAGAAGCTGTTGATCATGCTAAAGCAGCAGGTGTTCCAATTATAGTTGCTGTTAATAAAATTGATAAACCAAATATTAATATAGAAAAAATAATGAGTGAAATGAGTGAGTTAGGTCTTACACCAGAGTCTTGGGGAGGAGATACAATATTTGTAAATATTAGTGCTCATACAGGACAGGGAGTAGATGAACTTCTTGATAATATTAATTTACTTTCAGAAGTATTAGACTTAAAAGCAAATCCTCATAGATATGCAATGGGTTCTGTAATAGAAGCAAGACTTGATAAATCTAAAGGTCCAGTTGTAACATTATTAATACAAAATGGTACTTTAAGATTAGGAGATCCAATAGTAGTAGGATCATTCTCAGGAAAGGTAAGAACTCTAAGAGATGATGCTGGTAATGAAGTAGTATCAGCAGAACCATCTAAACCAGTTGAAGTAACAGGTATAGAAGATGTACCAGTAGCGGGAGATAAATTCATGGCATTTGAAAGTGAAAAAGAAGCTAAAAGTGTTGCTATGAAGAGAAAAGAAACTGAAAGAGGAAAGAAATTTGCTCATAAAGCATTAAGTTTAGATGAAATATTTGAACAAATAAAAGAAGGTAGAAAAGAAATTAATATTGTTCTTAAAACCGATGTTAAAGGTAGTGAAGAAGCAGTTAAAAATGCACTTCTTAAAATAAATGTTGAAGGCGTTAAAATTAATGTTATAAGAAGTGGTGTTGGAACTATAACTGAAAGTGATGTAGTTTTAGCAAACGCAAGTAATGCTATCATAGTAGGATTTAATGTTTCCCCATCATCTGCTACTAAAGAAACTGCAAAAAGTTATGGAGTAGATATTAGACTATATAACATTATTTATAAATTAGTAGAAGAAATAGAATCAGCTATGAAAGGTATGCTAGATCCAGAATATGAAGAAGTAGTAATCGGAGAAGCAGAAGTACGTCAATTATTCCATTTCTCTAAAGTTGGTAATATAGCGGGATGTCATGTTACAAGTGGCATTGTTAAAGTAGGTAGTCCATGTAGAGTTATAAGAGATGGAATAGTTGTAACAACATCAAAAGTTGCTACTTTACAAAGAGAAAAAGATCAAGCACGTGAAGTTAAATCAGGATATGATTGTGGTATGACTATTGAATCATTCCCAGATATTAAAGAAAAAGATGTTATAGAAGTATTCGAAGTTAGGGAAGTGAAAAGAATATGAGTAGTTTAAAAGGTGAAAGAGTTTCATCTGATATGCAAAGAGAACTATGTAATATATTACTTCTTGAAGCAAAAGATGAAGACTTTAAAAATGTAACAATAACTGATGTAGATGTAACTAATGATCTAGGTTTTGCTAAAATATATTTTACTACTCTTGATAATAGAGAAAAAGTAGAAAAAGATTTAAATAATGCAGCAGGTTTTTTTAGAAGTGAACTTTCACAAAGACTAGATATTAGACATACGCCAGAATTAAGATTTATATTTGATGAATCTATCGAAAATGGTCAAAAAATAGAAAAAATAATAGAAGAACTTCATAAAGATGAATAGGGTATTTACAAATACTCTATTTTTTGTTTTAATAAGAACCAGGTGGTTTTGATGAAAATTGAAATAAAAAGGGATAAAGTAAGAATTAAAAAAGAGTTTTATACTAATATTCATGAAGAAAAAGATATTCTTTATAAAATTTGTAATGATTATTCAAGTTATGAAACACAAGATATTTTAACTTATATTTATTCACTACCTAAAATAGATGGAGTTTTAGGAATAACAGATTTATTATGTGAAGATGGAGTTATTTATGGTTATACTATGCCAAAACTTAATGGTTCTGTCACTTTAAAAAGTATTATTGAAAAACAATTTTCAGACGAAACAAAATGTTTCTTAATAAAGAAATTAACTAATACATTAAAAGAACTACATAAATATTTAGTAATCGGAGATATTAGACTTGATAATATATTAATTTATGAAAATAAACCATTATTTATAGATTTAGAAAATGGACAAAAGATATATGAAAGAAATTACTTAGTGACTTTATATGATCTTAGAGACAAAGAATATAGTGTTATAGATGATATATTTAAATTATTTGTATGTATTATCTCTATATTATTTAATGAAGATTTTGAATATTTATTTACTGCTAGTTATGATGATAGACAGCATTTTGAAGATTTTATTAATAAAATAAACTCATCTGAAATAAAAGTATATTATGAATATTTAAAAGAATCATTAAAAGAAGATCATACTTATCCAATATATTTTACTGATATTTTTGATGAGTTTACTCCTGATAAAGTAAGTCAAATCACTAAAAAACAAATGATGTTAGAGATGTAAATTTAGAAGTATTTTATATACTTCTTTTTAATTTTAGTTTATACTTTTAGTGTAGGTGAATAATATGAATGAAAATTTGGATGAAACAAATTCAGACAAAATTAAATTTGAAATGAGTTATAATGGTCATACGCTTGGTGATAAAATAGAAAAAACAGAAGTAATTTATAATGAAAAATCTAAGACTAAAATTTTTATTGTTTTTGCTATATTGCTTATACTTTTAGGAATTTTAAATTGTACTTTTAATGATATAGATTTACCACTTTATTATGCTGGACTTGCATTTTTTTTAGGCGGAGTAGGAATTGCACTTTTTGGAATTAAACCTGGAATTTTTTTTCTGTTTTCACACGGTGGGGCTGGACTTGCTATTATAGTGTCACAAATTCTTTCAACTTTTGAACTACAAATCTATTTATCTGATAATCCTACTACATTGTTACTGTATTTAAGAATAATAACTATTACTGTAATACTTGCTGTTATATTATCTATTTTATATAACTTAATTGATAAATTAAGAAAGAGTATGAAAATATACATATTAATACTTATATTATATTTAGTAGCAATAACTATGGTAGTCTTTTTACCAAAGTTGTTACCATATTTGTTATGAAACAAATAGTGTTAGAGATGTAAATTTAGAAGTATTTTGTATACTTCTTTTTAATTTTAGTTTATACTTTTAGTGTAGGTGAATGATATGAGTAAAAACTTTGATGAAAAATTAAATAAAATAAAAGAACTACATGATAAACATCCTATGGTAATAGATTATGAAATAGATTATATTATTTCTAAATATGATAGAAAGGGGAAAATTGATCCTAAAAAACTTAAAATATATTTATCAGTTGCGTTTGTTATATTATGTATACTTTTAGGTCTTGTAAATATTAATAGTAATGTTGGTGAACTAGGTTGGATAACATACTATGCTGCATTAATATTCTTTTTAGTAGGATTAGGAATTGGATTTAATCTTAAAGGTTTTGGACTTGTTTTTCTATTTTCGCACGGTGGGACTGGTCTTGGCATTATGTTAATACCAATTATTTCATCTCTTAAATTAAAAGTATATTTATCTGATAATCCTACCTTTCTATCAATTTATTTAGGAATAATAATAATTTCTGTAATTCTTGCTGTTGTTTTATCTATTTTATATAATTTAAATGATAGATTGAAAGATAATTTAAAAGCATATACATTAATACTTATACTTTACTTAGTAGCAATAACTATGGTAGTCTTCTTACCAAAATTATTACCATATTTATTATAACATTTGACAACTTAAATAATGTGTTGTATACTCATACATGTAAAAACGAAGAACAAGAGGAGTAAAATATTGTAACTTATAGGGAGGAAAAATCATAGACTGAAAGTTTTTCTAAGTGATTAATATTTGAAGGTAGCTTGGGAGTTGTATAATTGAAATAGTAGTAAATTATAATGTTAGTTGCATTAAGACTAAAGAGGTAATAGAAATATTATAAATTAAGGTGGTACCACGATAATTCGTCCTTTGAATGGTACCTTTTTTTATGGAGAAAAAAGTATGAAAAATGAAATGAATGATAATTTTGATATTTTTGATAAATATTTTATGGGATTTGATATTGAAGATAAAATGATTCAATTTAAATATAATCATAGTTATCGAGTCTTACATCAAAGTGATGAGATATCTTTTACATTAAATTTAGATGAAGATGATAATTATCTAGCATGTTTGATTGGACTTCTTCATGACATAGGAAGATTTTCACAATGGACAAAGAATAAATCATTTAGTGATGAATTATTAGATCATGCACAACTAGGAGTTAAAATATTATTTGATGAAGGTATGATAAAAGATTATGATGTACAAGAAAGTGATTATGAAATAATTAAGAAAGCAATACTTAATCATAATAAATTTAAAATTGATGATGATTTAACTATCAGAGAAAAACTACATTCCAAAATAATAAGAGATGCTGATAAGATAGATATATTATATAGTTATTCTGAAAATATATTTAAATTAGAAACTGATAATTCTACTATTAGTGATGAGATACATGATAAATTCTTTAAGCATGAAATAATTGATATTAGAAAATGTAAAAATATTAATGAAAAAGCAGTAGCATTTTTCGCATCAATTTATGATTTAAATTATGATTATAGTAAGGGATTCATAATGGATAAAAATTATGTAACAAAGATATTCAATTCTCTTGATAATAAAGAAATAATTAGACCTTATTATGATGAAATAATAAAGTATTTAGAAGGAAGTGTTAAAAATGATAGATAAAAAATATGATCATAAACAAGTAGAAAAAGGTAAATATGAAACATGGTTAAAAAAGCAAGCTTTTACTAGCGGAGATAAAAGTAAAGAACCATTTTGTATAGTTATACCACCACCAAATGTAACAGGTAACTTACATATAGGGCATGCGTATGACTGTTCATTACAAGATATAATAATAAGATATAAAAAAATGCAAGGCTTTGATACATTATGGTTACCAGGTATGGATCATGCCGCTATTGCAACTGAAGCAAAAGTAGTTGCTAAACTTAAAAGTGAAGGAATCAATAAATATGAATTAGGCCGTGAAAAGTTCTTAGAAGAATGTCATAAATGGAGTAATGATCATAGAGGTAATATAAGAAGACAATGGGGTAAACTTGGATTTGCACTTGATTATTCAAAAGAAAGATTTACTCTTGATGAGGGACTTAATAAAGCTGTTAGAAAAGTATTTGTTGATTATTATAACAAAGGAATTATTTATAGAGGACAAAGAATTATTAACTGGGATCCTGTTGCTAAAACTGCTCTTTCAAATGAAGAAGTTATTTATAAGGATGATAAAGGTGCATTTTATCATATTAAATATTTTATTGAAAATACAGATGAATATTTAGATGTTGCAACTACTAGACCAGAAACATTATTTGGTGATACTGCTGTTGCTGTTAATCCTAATGATAAAAGATATAAACATTTAATAGGTAAAAATGTTATATTACCGGTTGTTAATAAATTAATTCCAATTATTGGTGATGAGCATGCTGATATGGAGTTTGGAACTGGTTGTGTTAAAATTACACCTGCTCATGATCCTAATGACTTTGAAGTAGGGCAAAGACATAATCTAGAAAGAATACTAGTTATGAATGAAGATGCTACTATGAATGAAAATGCACTTAAATATGAAGGTATGACACGTGAAAAATGTAGGGAAGAACTACTTAAAGATTTAGAACGTGATAATTTACTTATTAGTATAGAACCAATGGTTCACTCAGTAGGTCATAGTGAAAGAACAGATGCAGTTGTTGAACCTTACTTATCTAAACAATGGTTTGTTAAAATGGATAAACTTGCTAAGATGTTAATAGATAATCAAAATACAGATGATAAAGTCAATTTTATACCAAATAGATATGAAAAAATATTAATTAAAGGATGGATGGAAGACTGCCATGATTGGTGTATATCAAGACAATTATGGTGGGGACATAGAATTCCAGTTTGGTATAGAAATGAAGAAGTTTACTGTGGAATGGAAGCACCAGAAGGTGAAGGATGGGTACAAGATAATGATGTGTTAGATACATGGTTTAGTAGTGCATTGTGGCCATTTAGTACTCTTGGTTGGCCTGATGAAACAGAAGACTTTAAAAGATATTTCCCAACAAATACTATTGTACTTGGATTCGATATAATATTCTTCTGGGGTGCTAGAATGATGTTCCAATCACTTAATATACATGGTAAATCACCATATAAAGATTGCATAATTCATGGACTTATAAGAGATAATCAAGGAAGAAAAATGAGTAAATCTCTTGGTAATGGTATAGATCCACTTGATATGATTGAACAGTATGGCGCAGATGCATTAAGATTTTATTTAACAACTAGTTCAACTTTAGGAATGGACTTAAACTTTAGTACAGAAAAGCTATCATCAACATGGAATTTTATTAATAAACTATGGAATGCTAGTAGATTTGTACTTATGAAATTAGAAGGTTTTAAAGAAGATGAATATAAATTAGAAAACTTAAATGATTCAGATAAATGGGTACTTACTAAATTAAATGAAAGTATTAAAATAGTAACTAAATCAATGGAAAAGTATGACTTTAATATCGCAGGTAGTGAACTTTATTCATTTATATGGGATATATTCTGTGATAAATATATAGAAATATCTAAGTTTAGTGATAGTACTTCAACTAAATCAACTCTATATTATACACTTCTATCTATAATTAAAATGATGCATCCATTTATGCCGTTTGTAACTGAAGAGTTATATTCATCATTGCCAATTAAGAATAAAGAATTATTAATATTTGAAAGTTATCCAACTATAAATAAAAAACTAATATTTAAAGATGAAACTAAAAAAATAGATGAACTATTAGAGTTCGTAACACTATTTAGAAATAAAAAATTAGAAAATAAAATATCAAATGATTTTGAAGTAATTGATTATAATAATAATGATTTATTAAATAGTATGTTAAAACTAAATGATAAAATAGTAGAAAATAGTAAATTCAATGATAAATTAACAGTTGAACTTTATAACTATAAATTAGACATTTATTTTGATAACTCTAAGAACAGTGAAGAAGAACAAGAAAAGAAAAAACAAGAAATAGAATCATTAGAAAAATCTATTCAAAGAAGAAAAACATTACTTTCAAATGAAAATTATTGTAATAAAGCACCTAAGAATATAGTTGATAAAGAACGTGAAGATTTACAAAAAGAAATGGATAGATTAGAAATACTTAAGAAAAACTAATTGTTTTTCTTTTTTCTTTATATTATAATTTAAATATGATAAAAGAATTAAAATATATAAATTTAGAATATAATGAATGTGATAAAAATTATATAGATGAACTAATAGATTATATAAATTTAAGTAGTGAAGAAATAACAAACTTTTTTAGTATAGATAGTTTTAATCCAAAAGTAGAAATAAAGTTATATGATGATATTGATAAGTTTAATGAATGGTATTATTACTTTAATAAAAAAGAAGCACCATTATGGTTTTGTGGTTTTTCATTTAAAATGAATGGTGTTTATCATATAAATGTATTAAGTTTAGAAAAATATAAAAAGACACAAGGACATGAAAAACATAATTTAAATGATTTGAAATGTTTGATAATGCATGAATTTGTTCATTCATGTGTATTAAAGATAAATAACTCATCATTACCAGCATGGTTAAATGAAGGAATAGCAATTAAATTATCACATCAATATGATAATAAAGAATATAAATTTAATGCATCTTTAAATGAAATGATAAATGGATGTAATAATTATATAAATTATTATACTATGTTTAGTTATGTAATAGATAAATATGGAAAAGACTATATATTAGATTTAATACTTAACAATAAAGCATTTAATGAAACAGAAAAACTATATAATGATTTACTTAAATCAATGTAAATATTACAAAAAATGATAATATTTATTATTTTAATGTGATATTATTATAGTGGTGAATAATATGAAAAAGAAAATAGTTTTATTGTTAGGTTTATTAATAGCTTTTATACCATTTGTAAAAGCAGATACTAATACATGTCATGCTGAACTTGAAAGTAATCAAACCTTTAATGTAGGAGAGACGGTTACATATAATTTAGGTACAACTGGTACTGATCAAAATACATTATATGGAATACATTATGAAATAGAATATGATCCAAATGTATTAGATCCTGAAATTAATAGTGGAGTTAAGTCTTACTATAATTGGGAAAATATAAGAAAAGAAATAGTTAGTAATGATAACTCAAAATACAATACTATTATCTTAGATATATCAACTAAGAATAAAAGTAAATATATTACTAGTAGTGATAATAAAAATTCTTTTATTAAAGTAGCAAGTATTAGTTTTAAAGTAAAAAATACTAATGAAATAAATACAAAATTATCTTTAATGGCAAGTGGTGATAATGATAGCGGCTCATTTAAATATGTTATTTCAGATGGAGAGAATGCTTATTCAGAATGTAGTGGACAAATAAATTCATTTGTTAAGATTAAGAAAATAGTAGAACCAGTACTTTCTAGTATAACTATTAATGGAACTAAAATAGAAGACTTTGATGGTAAAAAATATGAATATGAATATACATCAACTGAAAAAACAATAGATATTAGAGGTATAGGTGTTAGTGGTACTACTGTTACAAATATAGGTAAAAAAGAATTAAAAGATGGAGATAATGAATTTATTATAACTGTTTCTAATAGTGAAGGTGATTCAGTTGATTATAGATTAATAGTTAAGTATGATAGTACTGATGATGACTGTGATATTAAAACTTTAGCAATAGATGGATATGATATAAAATTTGATCCAAATATATTAGAATATAAATTAAAAATAAAAGATGAATATTCATTAAAATTTAATATTGAACTTGTTAATACTGAATCAAAATATACTATTAAAGGAAATCAAAATTTACAAAATGAAAGCAATATAATTATTGAAGTTAGAAATGGTGCTAAAACAAAAAAATATACAATAACAATAGAGAAAGATGTAGTAGCTGTTGTTAAAAAGAAAACAAGTCCTTTGTTAATAGTAGGTTTAGTAGTACTAGGATTAGGGATTGCTGGTTTAATAGTATTCTTAATTATTAAAAATAAGAAAAAGAAAAATAAAGAAGAAGACTTAGAAAAAACAAAAGATTTAACTAATGCATTAGATGATGATACTGAAGAAGATGAAGATATTGATGAAAGTGATGAAGAAGAAATAGATGAAGAATCAGATGAAATAGATGATGATTCGTCACTAGAAGATGATTTTGATTTAAGTGATAAATAAACAAAGTAAAATTTGTTTATTTTTTTTGTAAAAAGAAGAGTTTTTATTTTTTATAACTAGTTATTATAATATGAGTTAAAAACATGAATTATTATAAAGAAATAAAAAACAAAATAATTAATAAAATATAAATTAATGTGTTATTATTGAAAAGTTATTTAAATCTTGTTATAATTTTTAATAGAATAATAAGGAGTTTTTACTATGTTTGGAAGAATATTATCTATATATGATCAAATTATTATACTTGAAAATAATGCTCATAAAGTAGAAGCATCTTTGATAGGTGTTCATATAGTATTTGAAGAGAAATATAAAATAGTATGTGAAATATCTAAAATAGATGCTGATATTATTGAGTGTGTTATGGTAGGAGAGTTTGTAAATGGAGTTTTTAATAGTGGAATAATACATAAACCAACTAATACTGCTACTATAAGAATAGTTAATAAGGATGAAGTAATAGCACTTGTTGGAAATCAAAAGGTTGATAGTGATACAGATCTTTATATTGGTAAATCTTTAATATATGAGGGATTTAATGTATCAGCAAATATTGATGACTTTTTCTCTAATCATTTTGCTATTATAGGAAATACTGGTAGTGGTAAGAGTTGTAGTATAGCAAGAATATTTCAAAATTTATTTTATAGAAGAGAATATGTTCCGGTAAATGCTAATATAGTATTATTTGATGTATATGGTGAATATCATCCTGCTTTAGAAAAAATTAATCAAACTAACAGTTGTAGATGTAAAAGTTTAACAACTGATATTACTAATACTAAATATGAAATAGTAAAAATCCCACCATACTTTTTAGAAGTTGATGATCTTGCATTACTTTTAGGAATAACTAGTCCTGTTCAAATTCCTATTATTGAAAAGGCATTAAAATATGTATATTTATTTACAGAAGATGAGGATAAAATAATAGGATTTAAAAACAATATTATAGCAAAAGCAATATTAGATATTTTATCTAGTGGTAAAGGACCAGCTCAATTAAGAGATCAAGTAGTTGCTGTACTATCTAGTTTTTATACAAAAGATATTAATTTAGAAAGTAAGATTATACAACCAGGATATATTAGAACATTAAGACAATGTATGAATATAGACAATACTGGTAAAATAAATACTATTCAATTAGTAGTTGAATACTTAGAACAATTTGTTAATGAAGAGTTGGTTCTAAGTAAAGATATGAAACCAGAAAAATTCACTTTGAAAGATTTAAGAAATGCATTTGAATTTGCACTTATAAGTGAAGGTGTTTTAAAGAGTGATAAAGTTTATGATGTTAACAATATACTTAAAGTAAGATTGGAATCTATTATAAATGGAGATTATGGTTGTTATTTTGATGTAGAAGAGTATATAAGTAAAGAAGAATACATTAAAAGATTATTTACAACACCTATGGGTGAGAAAGCACAAATAGTTAATTTTAACTTGAATTATGTTGATGAAAGATTTGCTAAGGTACTTACAAAAATATTCTCTAAATTATTCTTTGATTATTCTATTTTCAAACATAAAACAGATGGCTTCTGTGTTCAAATAATTCTTGAAGAAGCACATAGATATGTTCAAAATGATACTGATATAGAAACTATTGGTTATAATATTTTTGATAGAATTACTAAAGAGGGAAGAAAGTATGGTACAGTTCTCGGATTAATTACACAAAGGCCTAGTGAACTTTCTAATACTGCATTAAGTCAATGTTCAAATTACATAGTACTTAGAATGTTCCATCCTGATGATTTAGATATTATTAGAAATATAACACATAGTATATCTACTGCTGATGTTGATAAATTAAAAACATTAAGACCTGGTGTTGCGTTATGTTTTGGTAATGCATTTAATATACCAATATTTACTAAAATAGATAAGCCAGATCCTACTCCTAATTCTAGTAACTTTCATATTGGTTCATCTTGGTTTACAAAAGGGTAATAAAAAAAGATTCATTTCGAATCTTTTTTTAACTATTTAATTATATAAGGATCAATAGAAGTACCAGTACCTGATTTATAGAAAGTATGTTTATTTAAACTAACAATAAATCTTAATCTTTTTGAATTAGATGCTTTTGATAAATTTAATGCAGTACCAGTAAATGCATATGCTTTATAATTATTTTGATTAGTTGCAGTTAACAACCATTCTGATCCTTGACTATATTTTGCTAGATAATTATAATTAGAACAAGATAAGTCATTTAAAGTTTTACAATTTTCATCCATACTTGCTCTCATATATTCATATGGAGTCATTAATGAGAATAGGTAAGTATCAGTACTTAAAACACTACATTCAGTACTTCCATCTTTAGAAGTATCACTTTCAGTTCTAATACCAATACATAATTTTTTACTAACTAATTTAGATTTAACTTTATTACTTAAAATTAATGTATCAGAATCATTTTTATTTTCAGTTTCTAATGCTTTTAATGTATCTTTAATTCTACTTTTTTCAAATATATTATATCCATCATTGCCTAACTTAGTTTCATTGTATCTGTCATCCCATACATAAGTATTTTCAGTTTTAGTATCAAGTTTCACTTTAATAGTACCATCGCTTTCAATACTCATTATTCTACCTGTAACAGATTTTTCTTTCTTCTCATTTCCACTCATACCAATAATAATATAATTATTAATATTTTCACCTCTATAATAATAAGTACCATTATTAGTATTATAAAGACCTTCACCCGATGTAACTACTGAATTAGTTAAAACACTTCTTAATTCTTTAGTTTCATAGTTACCAGGACAGTTTAAAAATGCTATATAAGAGTATGCACTATTTTGAGAATTTACTGTTACTTCAGCAGAACATTTATCACCATCTTTTAATAATTCACTTAATGGTTTGATATATCCAGCATCAACAAGCGTTTGATAAGATAAACTATAATCTCCATCTGATGCAGGTAACATCGCGGGATTATCTTTATAATATTTATCTGCTGCATTAACTATTTTTTCTTCTGCTTGTTCATATGTTAGTTTTTTACCACCAAATATTGATACTAACCATAATACTATTAAAAGTAATACAATCACACCAATAACAGATGAACCTATTATTATTAATTTTTTATTATCCATAAATACACATCCTTTTCATCTAAGATTAATTATACAATAAAAATCTAAATCTCTCAATTATTTAGTTAATAAATTAAACACTTCTTCTACATTAACATTATCTTTTTTATTATAACTAGGTATTATATGTAAATGATAATGTTTTATTTCTTGTAAAGAACCATTATTTTGAACTAACTTAATACCATTAGGATTTAACTTTTTATTAATTAAATCAACAATTATTTTACTTGCTTTATTTATTTCAGTTAAGGTATCTAAATCAATATCATTTATATCTTTATGATGAGTTTTAGGTAATATAAGAGTATGTCCTTTTGAATTAGGATTAACATCTAATATACATTTAACTTTATCATTTTCATATAATGTATATGAAGGTATCTCATTATTAATTATTTTACAAAATATACAATCCATTTCCATCACCAATTATATTATATATTAAAATATTATTAACTTCAATTATTATATTTATTATAAGTAATTTTAATTTGATTGAATAATTTATTATAGGTGAGGTAAAATGAAGAATAAAAATGATTTTCCAATGAAAGAAAAAAATATTGTATATTTTGATAATGCTGCGACTACATTTAAACCTTATAGAGTAATTGATAAAATGAATGAATATTATTATGACTATAATGCTAATTCGCATAGAGGTGACTATGATATTAGTTTTAAAGTTGATGATGAGATAGATTATACTAGAGATTTAGTTAAAATGTTTATAAATGCTAAACGTAAAGATGAGATTATATTTACTAAGAATACTACTGATTCATTAAATACAGTTGTATTTGGTTTTTTCTTAAATTATTTAAAAGATAATGATGAAGTTATTTTATCAAGTAGTGAACATGCATCAAATATATTACCTTGGTTAATTTTATCAGTTAAAAAGAAAATTAAAATAGTATTTGTTGATTCTAAAAATGAAAAATTAAGTATTGATGATATAAAAGAAAAAATAACTTCTAAGACTAAAGTCATATCACTTGCTCATATAACTAATGTTAGTGGAGATAAAAGAGATATTAAAAGTATTATTTCACTTGCACATAAGTATGGAATATTAGTAGTAGTAGATGGTGCTCAAAGTGTTCCTCATATTAAAATGGATGTACAAGATATGGACATAGACTTTCTTGCATTCTCAGCACATAAGATGTGTGGACCAACTGGAATAGGTGTATTATATGGAAAATATGAACTGTTAAAGAAAATGATTCCTTTTACTTATGGAGGAGGAATGAATTTAAATTATAATGAACACTCTTTAGAGTTAGTAGAAATACCTTATAGATTTGAATCAGGGACACCTAATATAGGTGGTATTGTTGGTTTTAGTGAAACAATTAAGTTTTTAAATGAAATAGGTATGGATAATATAGAAAGACAAGAAAAGTATTTAAGAAGATATTTAATTAAAGAACTCGAAAGTATTCCATATGTAAAAATATATAATAAAGATTGTGAAGGTAGTACAGTTATTATTAATATTGATGGAGTTTTATCAGGTGACTTGGGACTTTATTTGAATACTTTAGGTATTTGTGTAAGAAGTGGTAAACATTGCGCTAAAATGGGCGATAATAAAGAAGATACTGTTAGAATTAGTTTATATTTTTATAATACTTATGAAGAAATTGATTATTTAATATCTGCTCTTAAAAAAAGAGATAAAATTTTTAAATATGCTAATTAATTATTTATATAGTTTGACTTTATAATTAAAATTAAAATATATCTAAATTATAATTAAATATTAAGAATAATTACTTTTATAAAAGTTAATTTTATCAATTTGTAGTAATAATTTTAATATGATATATTCCTCTATGAAAGGAGGTAATATGTGTTAAATCAAATAGTAATCGCAGGAAGACTTGTGGGTGATCCTGAAATCGTAGTTACTGAAAATAATAAAAAAAGAACTATGATAGTTGTTGCTGTTCCAAGGTGTTATAAAAACATTGAAGGTAATTATGATACTGACTTTATTAAATGTACTTTATGGAACGGTATTGCTGAGACTACTTGTGAATATTGTAAGAAAGGTGATGTTGTCGGCATTAAAGGTAGAATACAAACTTCTAGTTATGAAAGTAATGGAGAGAAGAAATATTCTATGGACATCATTGCTGAAAAAGTATCATTTTTATCTAGTAAGAAAGCAGATGAATAATCTGCTTTTTATGATATACTATTTTAGTAAGGAGTGATCACTATATGATTATAAATGATATAAAAAAAGAATTAATAAAATCTTGGAGTAAAAACACTTGTACACCTTATTTAAAAGAACAATGGTCTATTTCTAATCCATCCTTAGGACAATGTGCAATTACATCTCTTATTGTTAATGATTTTTGTGGAGGGAAAATAATGAAATGTATGACCCCATATGGTAGTCACTATTATAATTTGATTAATAATGAGGTCATAGATTTAACTGTAGAACAATTTAATGGATATATTCCAGATTATAAAACAGGAGAAGAAAGAACTAGAGAATATTTATTAAGTAATAATGACACTAAGAATAGATATTATGAATTAATGAAAAATTTAAAATTTCAACTTAAAAAATCTAATAGTCAAAAATATCAATTAATTTCTCCTAATGGTGTAGAATATAAAAGTAATATTCCTGGAACATTAGGTGGAAATAAAAAGTTAAAAATATATGGTAAGTTAGATTGCCCTTCTGCTATACGTTGGATTCGCAAAGGTTATTATATTGAAAATAGAGTTTTTTTTGAGAATGAAGATATAGCTAAAAGTGCAGGATATAGACCATGTGCAATATGTATGAAAAAAGAATATGAAAAATGGAAAAATAGAGTATGATATATATAGCAAATCCATATATAAAAGTATTAACTAAGAAAGAATAATTTGTATAACCAAAAACCATTAAACGGAGTAAAGGGAAGAATTCAAACTTCTAGTTATGAGAGTAACGGTGAGAAAAAATATTCAATGGATATCATTGCTGAAAAAGTATCATTCTTAAGTAGCAGGCATAAAGAAACAGCTTAGGTTGTTTCTTTTGTTTTATAAAAAATATAAAGGATTTATTATTATAAAATTAAATAGTGTGATATAATGAATGTAGAAAAAATAAGCATACGTCAAAATAATAGATATTAATTCACCATTATATCAACCTCAAGATAATAGATTTTATACAGTAGATATGGAGAGATGATTATGAAAAAAATGGAAAAGAAAAAAGATATGAATAAAATAATTAAAAGAAGAGAGTTTATATTAAAATTTTTAGTCTATTTTATTTTTTTTAGTATTGTCATTCCATTATCTGTTGGTGCAATTTTAGAAGATAAGGGTAAAATATCAATTACCGATGCCGATACTTATTCAACACTTATTATCGCACATGGTTCACTAATGTTTCTATTAACTTATCTTTTATCTTCAAAGTGGGGAGCAACTAAAGGTGGATATCATTTTCCAGGTTTAGTTGCATATGGCTTTGGTGTAGATATAATGTCAAAAATTGGAGTGGAGAAAGAATATAAGAAGAACATAATTAGTTATGAAGAATTATTAATGCACTTTGAAAAGTCAAAATATGATAAAAGTAAAATCAAGATTAAAAATCATAATGCGGTAATGTATTGTAATGATGTGTATTGCTGTATTAATAGTTATGTATTAATAAAATCAAATAAAAATATACTTGAAGATATGGAAGATATTAAGAAAAAGTGTTCTGAGAAACTCAGTAATTATGTAACAAATCGATTAGTTTTATCTTATAATTTAATGATAATTATTTATTCGAATGATAAATTGGATTATAAAGAGTTTATGGCGAAACTTGATATTACTAAATTATGTAGACATAGTGAATTAATAATACCAGGATTAGTAGAAAATAATAAACTTAAATATTTAAATTATATAAAAGGTCCTATGGAACAAAATTATGATTTGTGTATAAAAGAGTTAAAGAAAATTTTAAAGAAAAGAATAAATTAATTTATATCAACCTCAAGATAATAGATTTTATACAGTAGATATGGAGAGATAATTATGAAAAAATATCGAAGTTTAATATTTTACATTAAAAATAAAAAATTAAAATTTAATTCAATTCTATCAAATTATGTAACTCCAATTTGTGAAATTTTAGATTGTAATGTTGACACAATAAATTATTATGGTGATTTTTTTGGTGAAGAGGTTGAAAAGCAGTGTGTATATAATAAAAAACAAATATTTCAAAATTATTATATTGATTTGAATAATAAATATTTGCAACAACTATCCTTTTTTAAAATGAAATCTTCGAATAATGAATGGCCAATTTTTAATATTACTTTTAAATATATATTTGACAAATTAGAATTAAGGATAGATTATGATACTAAAAATATGGATATCCAAGTATATAATGCAATAATTGATATAATAAAAAATAATAATATGGAATTAGTTTCATCCTTTTCATATGATTATAATGATAAATATAATATTTTATTATTATGTGGTTCTGAAGTAGGATTAATGACCTATAGTAAAAAGAAATTGCTTAAAAAAGTAAAAAGCCATGATAACTATCATTTTTTTGATGAGATAGTTGGTATTTTTGATTTAAACTACATTGATGAAAGGTTTTTAATTTCAGTTAAAAAGAGTAGAATTTTAGAAGTAGTGGGTGATAATAATTATATATGTAAAGAAGATGGAATTATTTTTAGATGTAATAATAGTTTGATTAAACATAAGATTGAAAAAATATTAAATAAAAGAAATTTAAATTTATAATATTGGTGAATTAAATGAGATTTGTAAAATATGGATATAAAAATAAAATTAATGGAAATGATTATAATCAAGTTTTTGATATAATGTCTTGTTTTTATGGGAAAAGTGTCACTAAAGAATCTTTTGATAAATGGTTAGAAAATATGAGTAATATTAAAGATTATTATTTTTTGTTATGTTATAAAGAAAATACTTTGGTTGGATTTATTAATTATATGTATACTAAGGAAGGACTTATGTTAAGTGAAGTGCAGGTAAGAAGAGAATATCAAAATAAAGGTATTTTAATATTAATGCTTAACTATATGATTAGTAATTGTGATATTGATAAATTTGATTATGTATTTGGAACTATTAATAAAAGGAACTTAAGGTCTCAAAATGTATTTAAACATTTAGGTTTTAAGTTAGTAAAAGATAATCTATATAAAATATCTAAAGATGACTTAATTAAAATATTATGACTTAAGTATTTATTTAAGTCTATTTTTTTTGTATAATATTCTTATAGTAGAGGTGTATTTATGAAATCAATAGATATTATTAATAAGAAGAATAATAAAGAGTCTCTTTCTTATGATGAGATTAAATATATGGTTAATTCTTATGTTAAGGGAAAAATTAATGATAAGACAATGAGTGAGTTTATATTTAGTATTTATAATAATTCACTTTCTATTACTGAAACATATTATTTAACTGATGCGATGATTAAGAGTGGGGATGTTATTGATTTAAGTGATGTGACAAAACCAACTGTAGATAAACATTCTACTGGTGGGGTTGGAGATAAGATTACTTTAATAGTTTCTCCTATAGTTGCATCCTCTGGTGTAGCTGTACCTAAAATGAGTGGTAGAGGTCTTGGACTTACTGGTGGAACTGTTGATAAATTAGAAAGTATTACTGGATACAAATTAAATCTTAGTCATAAGGAGTTTATAAAAGAATTAAATACAGTTGGGTGTGCAGTAGTTAGTCAAAGTGAAAGAATTGCTGTTGCGGATAAAAAAATATATGCGCTTAGGAATGAAATAGGAGCGGTTGATTCAATACCTTTAATAGCAAGTTCAATTATGTCTAAAAAAATTGCTAGTGGCAGTGATATAATTATTATTGATCTTAAAGTAGGTAAAGGTGCTTTTATGAAAAATATAAAAGATGCTACTAAGTTATCTAAAACTATGATAGAAATAGGTAAGTTTTATAATAAAAAAGTTATATGTACATTAAGTGATATGAGTACTCCTCTTGGTAGAAATGTTGGTAATGCTCTTGAAGTAAAAGAAGTAATTGATTTCTTTAATCTTAAGTATGATAAAAGACTTTATGAACTTTCAGTATACATATCTAGTTTAATGATTAGTACTGCTAAGAAGATAAGCTTTAGAAAGGCTAAAAGTTTAGTTATTAATTTAATAGAAAGTGGACATGCTAAAAATAAATTTTATGAGTGGATTAAATCTCAACATGGTGACATTAATAAAATTAAAAGTAAGGCTAAAAAATATGTGGTTGTGTCAGATAAGTCTGGTTATGTAAATAATATTAATGCTGAAATGATCGCATCTTTAGTATTTGATTTAGGCGCAGGAAGAGTTAAAAAGACTGATAAAATAGATTATTCTGCTGGTGTTATTATTGAAAAGCCACTTGGTTCTAAAGTACATAAAGGCGACATTTTAGGAGTAATATATTATAATAAAAAAATAGAAAATATGGATGAAAGATTTAAAGAATCATTTAAAATTGATAAGAAAAAGAAAAAGGTTTCTAAGATAATAATAAAAACTATTAGTTAAGTATTAAATAATTATTATTGTAAATAATATTAATATGAAAAAGATAATATTTACAGTGATAATTTTTTTTAGTTTTATAAAAGTATTTGCTCTTGAAAATATAAAAATTAATAATGAGAGTTTATCACCTTATTTTGAAACTAATATTAGAAAATATAATTATTTTACAGATTCATCTAATGTTAAAATAGTTGTTAAATCATCTAAGGATGAGAATGTAAGTGGAAGTGGTATATTTGAAGTAAAAGATGGTAAAAACATCTTTTATATTGAATCAGATAAAAGTGGTAAATATGAGATAAATGTATTTAAAAACTATAAAAAAGATACCACTGATAAATGTATATTAACTAGTTTAAATATTGAAGGGTATGATATTAACTTTAATTCTAATAAATATGATTATAAAATAAATATTAATGATGAAAAGAATTTAAACATTAATTATGAAACAATAGGTAAGAGTGATACTAAAATTATTGGTAATGGTAATTTTAATAAGACTGATAATTTAATAGAAGTAATTTGTGGAAATAGTGAATATAAAATACATGCTTTAAAAAGTATAAATGTGTCTAAAAATATTGATAATAAAAAAGAGTATAAAACTATGAGTTATACAAGTAAAGAAATATTAAAGGTGGTTATAGTTATTATTAGTTCTTCTATATTAGTTGGTTATTTTTATATTTTATTCATTAAAAAATAAGTGAGAAATCACTTATATTTTACACAATATTCTTCAAAAGTAATATTTTCTGTATATATCTTAGTTGCGATGTCTATACCAACATATCTATAATGCCATGGTTCATAACCATATCCTGTTATAAATTCTTTATCTTTCTTATATCTTTCAATGAAACCATATTTAAATGCATTTTGATTTAACCATCTATATTCATTGGTATCTTTGAATGATTCATCTACTGAGTTTAAATCAGCAGCATAACCTGTTTGATGTTCAGAATGTCCTTTCTTTGCTGAATAAAGTAGGGCATGTTCTAAGCCATTTTTTTCATTTGAATTATTAAATAAAGATTCTTGTTGCTTTTCAGTTCTATATCCAGAGACAACAAATAAATTAATATTATCTTTCTTTGCTGCATCTATCATTTTAACCATAGCTTCTGCTGCTTCTTTTTTCATCTTTCTTTCATTAGGACTATAATCTTTATTTAGTGAAACTAAATCACTTGCTTCAAAATTATCAGGTAATTTATTATATTTATTTACAAGTGTGTTTATATTATCATAATCAGACACTTCTTTTATATTTGTATAAAATTCTTTATCAAGACCGATTTCAACATACATAACAACTTTTTCAAATGACAAATTATCATTATTTTCATAGTATGATTCATACCTTTCTATATTTTTAGCATTAAATGATGTAGAGTTAATAAATTTTGTAATATTAGGATACTTTTTATTTAATAAATATTGTTTAGTATCACTTTCACTAACCTTTGTTTCTATAAGTTTTATTTCTTCCATAGTATATCCAAGTTTTATTAAGTCTTCTTTAAATACATAGTCTTCCTTAGTCATATGTTTTCCTTCAATATCACTTTCAGTATTTATCTTATCATTATTAATTATATAAGTTATTGCTGAGTAGAGTAAGAAACCTCCGATTAACATTAGTGTTAGATTAATAATTAATTTCTTCTTTTTATCCATTCTACTCAACTCCTTATTATAATTATACTATATTTTTGGAAATTAAAAACAAAAAAATAACAGCAATTATAAATTTTAATTAATCTATAATTACTGTACATTAAATATTATTATATTTTTATAGTTTTAGAACACTTTTTGTTTTATTAATTAAATAATTCGAATGATTAATAATGATAACAACAAGTGAAGTAATACATATACCACCAATCATATCTATAAATACATGTTGTTTTATAAAGAGTGTTGATATAATTATTAATATTGATATTATTGTTATGAATAATTTAAAGTATTTATTTGAATTTTTCATACTAAGAGTATATATTATCCATAAAAAACTAATCGCACAATGCAGTGATGGAAAGCAATTTAAAGGTTCATTATCTACAAAGAATACTATTTTAGTCATAATACTGAATATATCATTTCCACTAACAGTAGGTCTATTAACAGTAGTTGGACATACTATAAATATGATATTTGCGATAATAGTTATTAATACATAAGATACAATATATTTTGATATTAATTCTTTATCTTTTTTATAATAGTAATATGGTATTATAAATATTAAGAAATACCATATACAGTAGGGCACTATTGCTAGTGTATTAAATGGTATTAAAGAGTCTATATGACTGCCTATTAAAGTAGCATTACTTCCATTTATAACTTTAGATAAAGCATATAGAATTGATTGGAATACTACTAAACTTATTGATATAATTATTGGTTTTAATTCTAACTTTTTCATATACATCACAAAATAATTATACAATAAATTAATAAAAAAGATATATATACTAGAAAAAAATCATAATTTTGTGTATAATGTATGCGAGGTGAAGGGGATGGCAAAGCAAACAATATGTTTAGTTGGTAGACCAAATACAGGTAAATCAACTTTATTTAATAAAATCGTTGGTAAAAAAATAGCTATTATAGAAGATACCCCAGGTGTCACTAGAGATAGAATATATAGTAAAGCAAGTTATAAAGATATACCATTTTATTTGATTGATACTGGTGGAATCGATATGTCAGATGGTGCGTTCAATGAAGAAATAAGAATGCAAGTAGAAGTTGGTATGGAAGAGGCAGATACTATAATATTTGTAGTTGATTCTAAAGATGGGCTTACCACTAATGACTTAATGATTAGAGATATGCTTAAAAAATCTAATAAAAAAGTAGTAGTGGCAATTAATAAAGTTGACAATAAATCTGGCGAAGAAAATAAATATGAGTTTTATAGTTTAGGTTTTGATGAATATATACCTATCTCAGCTGAACATGGTATTGGTATTAATAAACTATTAGAAGTTGCGACTTCTAATTATGTAGAACAATACGAAGAAGAAGACACTAATATTAAAATATCAGTAATAGGTAGACCTAATGTAGGTAAAAGTAGTCTTGTTAATGCTCTTTTAAATGAAGACAGAGTAATTGTTAGTAATGTTGCTGGTACGACTAGAGATGCTATTGATACTGAATTTACTTATAATAAAGAAGTATATACTTTAATAGACACAGCTGGTCTTAGAAAAAAAGGAAGAATATTTGAGTCAGTTGAAAAATATAGTCTTTTAAGAAGTATGAAAGCAATAGATAGAAGTGATGTTTGTCTTCTAGTACTTGATGCTACTACTGGTATAGTAGAACATGATAAACATATCGCAGGTTATGCTCTTGAAGCTGGTAAACCTGTAGTAATAGTGGTTAATAAATGGGATACTATTGAAGAAAAAGATTCAAGCATGAAACAATGGACTAAAGATATTAGAAATAATTTTCAATTTATGTCTTATGCTAAGATAGTATTCTTAAGTGCTCAAACTAAAAAAAGAATACATACACTTATGCCTGAGGTTATGATTTCATATAATAATTCAATAAAAGAAGTTAAAACAAGTATTATAAATGGTGTAATAAGAGATGCTTTCATAGAAACACCACCAGCATCATTTAAGGGCAAAAAATTAAAATTATATTTTACTCATCAATCAGGAACTAAACCACCTAGATTTGATATAGAGGTTAACTCAAAAGGACTTGTTCATTTTAGTTACTATAGATATCTTGAAAATAAAATAAGAGAGAATATTGATTTTAGTGGAACACCAATAATAATACAATTTAAAAACAAAGGTGAAAAAGATTTATAATTTTATGATAGTATAAGTAGAGTTAAAGTATCTTACTTTTTGTGAGATACTTTTTTTAGAGATAGGTATGAAGAAGTTTATTAAAAATAATATTGCTATTATAGCTGCATTCATTGTTTTATTTATAATATTTAATGTATTTTGTATTTGTTATGTTTATAGTAGTATTTTTGTCTATTATTAAAACTGGTGTTAATTATAAAATATATAGTTTTAATAATTATAAAGTTAGTATATTAGTTAGTATACCTGCTTTATCAAATACTATTACTAGTAGTAAAATAACTTCAGTATTTAATTTACCATTATATTATGGAAAGTATTTCATATATAATAATTATGGAACTTTTATATTTGAAGTTTGTATGTCAATATTATATATTTGTTTATTTAGTAGTGTAGTATGCCTTTTAATAAATCTTGTTTCTAACAAAAAGAATGATTTAGAGACTAATTTATTGTAAAAAATAATAAATATTAGTTGACAAGCAAAAATATTAATGATAAAATCAAATAGATTTGGGTTTTTCTCTAGGAAAACCCTTAAAAAATAGGAATTATGATACACCTGGAAATGTGTATTAAGAAAGGAGAAAAAAACATATGCCTACAATTAATCAATTAGTAAGAAAAAGTAGAACTGATAAGACTAAAAAGAGTAAAAGTCCAGTATTAAATGTTGGATATAACTCTAAAGATAAAAAGAGAACTAATAATACTTCACCACAAAAACGTGGAGTTTGTACTCGTGTATCTACTAAGACTCCAAAGAAACCAAACTCAGCTTTAAGAAAAATTGCCAGAGTAAGATTAAGTAATGGATATGAAGTAACATGTTATATCGGAGGTGAAGGACACAATCTTCAAGAACATAGTGTTGTTCTAATCCGTGGTGGACGTGTTAAAGACTTAATCGGTGTTCGTTATCATATTGTACGTGGTACTTTAGATACTGCTGGTATTGATAAGAGAAGACAAGGTAGAAGTAAATACGGAACTAAAAAACCTAAAAAGTAATAAATAATCTAGGAAAGGAGATATACTCATGCGTAAGAGACAAGCAATTAAGAGAGATGTTTTAGCAGATCCAATATATAATTCTAAAATGATTACTAAATTAATCAATGGAATCATGTTAGATGGTAAAAAAGGTACTGCTCAAAAAATATTATACAACGCACTTGATATAGTAAAAGAAAAAACAAATAAAGATCCTCTTGAAGTTTTAAATCAAGCATTTGAAAACATTAAACCAGCTTTAGAACTTAAAAGTAGAAGAGTTGGTGGTAGTAACTACTCTGTACCAATGGAAGTAAGAGAAGAAAGAGCTAACACTTTAATGCTTCGTTGGTTAATTCAATATGCTAAAAATAGAAACGGTAGAGGTATGGCAGAGAAACTAGCTGCTGAAATAATAGATGCTTCAAATGGAACAGGTGGAGCAGTTAAGAAACGTGAAGATACTCATAAGATGGCAGAAGCTAATAAGGCATATGCTCATTATAGATGGTAGGAAGGAGAATTAAATGGCACGTGATGTTGCATTAAATAAACTTCGTAATATAGGTATTATGGCTCATATTGATGCTGGTAAAACTACATTTACGGAGAGAGTTCTTTTCCATACAGGTATCACACACAAAATTGGTGAAACACATGATGGTGAATCACAAATGGACTGGATGGAACAAGAAAAAGAAAGAGGTATAACAATTACTAGTGCTGCAACTACTGCACATTGGAAAGGTTATAGATTCAATATTATAGATACTCCGGGACACGTAGACTTCACAATTGAAGTTGCAAGAAGTTTAAGAGTATTAGATGGAGCTATTGCATTATTAGACTCACAAGCTGGACCAGAAACTCAAACTGAACAAGTTTGGAGACAAGCTAATGATTATATGGTTCCAAGAATGATTTTCTGTAATAAGATGGATAAAATGGGAGCTGACTTTGAATATAGTTTAAAGGCTGCTAAAGATAGATTAAGTGAAAAAGCTGTAGCTATTGAATATCCAATCGGAGCAGAAAATGACTTCAATGGAGTTATTGATTTAGTAACTATGAAGGCATATCATTATGATGGTGGTCAACATGAAGAAGCTACTGAAATTGAAATTCCAGCTGAATTAAAAGATAAGGCAGAAGAAATGAGAACTGAACTTATTGAAACTGCTGCAGAATTTTCTGATGAATTAATGGAAACATATTTAGAAGGTAATGAAATTCCTGTTGATATGTTAAAAGCTGCTATCAGAAAAGGAACATTAGAAGTTAAATTATTCCCAGTATTATGTGGTACTGCATTAGGAAATATGGGTGTTAAATTAGCACTTGATGCTGTTATTGATTACTTACCAGCTCCTACTGACATTCCTGCTATTAAGGGAGTAGATTTAAATGATAATCCTATTGAAAGACATGCTAGTGATAGTGAACCATTCTCAGCTTTAGCATTTAAAGTTATGAATGATCCATTTGTTGGAAACTTAACATTCTTCCGTGTATACTCTGGTGTATTAAAATCAGGAAGCTATGTTATGAACTCAAGTACTGGACAAAAAGAAAGAATCGGACGTATTTTACAAATGCATGCTAATACTAGAAAAGAAATTTCTGAGGTGTATGCTGGTGAAATTGCTGCCGCAGTAGGACTTAAGGATACTACTACTGGAGATACACTTTGTGATGAAAAGAATCAAGTTATCTTAGAAAAAATGGTATTCCCAGAACCTGTTATTGAACTTGCTATTGAACCTAAATCAAAAGCAGATCAAGAAAAGATGAGTTTAGCATTACAAAAATTAGCTAAGGAAGATCCTTCATTTAGAGCTAAAACTGATCATGAAACAGGACAAACTATTATCGCTGGTATGGGTGAGTTACACTTAGACGTACTTGTTGATAGAATGAGAAGAGAATTCGGTGTAGAAGCTAATGTTGGTAAACCACAAGTTGCTTATAGAGAAACATTAAAATCTACTGCTGAGTGTGAAGGTAAATATATTAAACAATCAGGTGGTCGTGGACAATACGGACACGTTTGGGTTAAATTTGAACCAAATCCTGATAAGGGATATGAATTTGTTGATGAAGTTGTAGGTGGAGTTGTTCCTCGTGAATATATTCCAGTTGTTGATAAAGGACTTCAAGAAGCTTTAGCAGGTGGTGTACTTGCTGGATTCCCAATGATAGATGTTAAATGTACATTATTTGATGGATCATATCATGATGTAGACTCAAATGAAATGGCATTTAAAATAGCTGCATCTATGGCATTAAAAGAAGCTAAAAATAAATGTAATCCATGTATTTTAGAACCTATTATGAATGTAGAAGTAAGAGTTCCTGAAGAATTCATGGGTACAGTTATGGGTGACTTAACAAGTAGAAGAGGTAGACCTCTTGGAAATGAATCAATGGGTAAAGATTTATGTATCAGAGCTATGGTTCCACTTTCAGAAATGTTTGGTTACATGACTGTTTTAAGAAGTAATACTCAAGGTAGAGGTACATATCAAATGATATTTGATCACTATGAAGAGGTACCAAGAAGTATTGCTGAAGATATTATTAAGAAGAATAGTGTACAATAATTACACTTTCGTTGCCAATTTATTATTAAGTACTTGAAAATGTTTCAAGTATTAGATAAAATATATATGTAAAAAAGGAGGAAAAGTAAAATGGCAAAACAAAAATTTGATCGTTCTAAAGAACATGTTAATATTGGTACTATTGGACACGTTGACCATGGTAAAACAACATTAACAGCTGCTATTACTAAATATTTCGGAGAATTCATGGATTATGATATGATCGATAAAGCTCCAGAAGAAAGAGAAAGAGGTATTACAATTAATACTGCTCACGTTGAGTATACTACTGCTAAAAGACACTATGCTCACGTTGACTGTCCAGGACACGCTGACTATGTAAAAAACATGATCACAGGTGCTGCTCAAATGGACGGAGCAATCCTAGTTGTTAGTGCAACAGATGGACCAATGCCTCAAACTAGAGAACACATCTTATTATCAAGACAAGTTGGTGTACCAAAAATGGTTGTATTCATCAACAAATGTGATATGGTAGATGATCCAGAACTACTTGACTTAGTAGAAATGGAAGTTAGAGAATTATTAAATGAATATGGTTTCGATGGAGACAACACTCCAGTAATCCGTGGTTCTGCTCTTAAGGCTCTTGAAGGAGATGAAAAATGGGTACAACCTATTAAGGATTTAATGGCTGCTGTTGATGAATGGATCGATACTCCACAAAGAGATACTGATAAACCATTCTTAATGAGCATTGAAGATGTATTTACTATCACAGGACGTGGAACTGTTGTTACAGGTCGTGTTGAAAGAGGTAGATTAAATCTTAATGACGAAGTTGAAATCGTTGGTATTAAACCTACTAGAAAAACAGTTGTTACTGGTATTGAAATGTTCAGAAAATCATTAGATTATGCTGAAGCTGGTGATAATGCTGGTGTATTACTTCGTGGTATCAACAGAGAAGATGTTGAAAGAGGACAAGTTCTTTGTAAACCAGGTTCTGTTACACCTCATAAGAAATTCAAAGCTAGTGTTTATGTTCTTACTAAAGAAGAAGGTGGACGTCATACTCCATTCATGAACAACTATAGACCTCAATTCTACTTCAGAACAACTGATGTTACTGGTGTAATTACTTTACCAGAAGGTACTGAAATGGTTATGCCTGGTGACAATGTAGATATGACAGTTGAATTAATCACTCCAATTGCTATTGAAAATGGAACTAACTTCTCAATTCGTGAAGGTGGTCATACAGTTGGTGCTGGTGTTGTATCAGAAATTGTCGAATAGTAAATTAAAAGTCTCATTTGAGACTTTTTTAATTTGCTTTTTTATGTTATACTTTTATAAGATAGAAAGGTAATGAAGTATGAAAAATAATAAAGGATTCACATTAGTAGAGTTGCTAGCAGTAATAGCAATATTAGCAATACTTGTTATAATAGCACTTCCTAATGTACTTAAAATGTTTAATGAATCAAAAAAGAAGGTATTCTTAACTGAATCAAAGTCAGTATTTAAAGAAGCAATAAATCAAACTATAAAAGATAGAAATTTTTCTGATGTTATTTATTGTAAAAGTATGAATGATGAAGTTAATCCACTTCATATGTCTGGAAGAGAGATATATTATTATATAAAGGCAAATGTTAATGATAAAACAGGTACTGTAATAGTATGGGATAATGAAAGATATGTAAAATATAAAGGAGATAAGTTAGATCCAAGTGTTCTTGATAACGCAGAAAAAATAACTGATGATATTAAAAATGCTACATGTGATACTATAGCAGAAGTGTCTGGACTATATGTTAAACCAGATAAGAATGTTAGTGATCTTGCTGGAACTTCGTGGAAATTAAATGATAATGGATATGAGTACTCTTTAACTGCAACTAGTATATCTACAGCTAATAGACTATCTGATATGCCAGGGGCAAAATTAAATTTTACTTCTAATGGAAAACAATATATTGGTATTGATTCTTTATACTTACCATTTTCTGTTCCTGGGATGAGTCTTGAATTGAATTTTAATGGAGTTAAAACTATGATAACCAATACTGGTTTTGAGAAAATTAATTTTCCTTTTGGAAATATAATAGAAGCAAAACAAGGTGTTATTGTATATACAATATCCGATAGTGAAGGAGTTTATATTCCATATTATCAAAAAGTAGGATGGTATGTTGATAATAATAAAATCATCAATATTATTGATGGTGACGATACTAAAAATCAAACAATTATTGATTGGTTTAAAAAACATGGTGAAAGAGTTAAATAAATTATTAGGAGATGATTAAATGATTGAAGTTTATAAAGGAGATATAACTCTTTTGGATGTTGATATTATAGTTAATGCTGCGAATAAAACATTACTTGGTGGAGGTGGTGTTGATGGTGCGATACATAGAGCTGCTGGAAAAGAATTACTTTCAGAGTGTAAAACTCTTGGTGGTTGTGAGGTAGGAGAGGCTAAGATGACTTTTGGATACAATCTTAAGGCTAAGAGGGTTATTCATACAGTTGGGCCTTATTATAAAGATGGTAATCATAATGAAAAACAATTGCTTTCAAATTGCTATAAAAATAGTCTTAGACTTGCTGAAAAGTATAGGGTGGAAAATAATCTTGATAGTGTATCGATTGCATTTCCTTGTATTAGCACAGGAGTATATAGATATCCATTTAATGAAGCATGTTCTATTGCATACAAGACAGTAAAAGAAAATATAAATTCTCATATTAAAGTTATATTTGTATGTTTTAGTAATTCTGACTATAAAACTTATCTAAATAAAATAAAAGAAAATGATTAGTTGTCATTTTCTTTTTGATTATAAATAATTAAATGATGTTGACTTCTTGTACAAGCTACATAATATAAGTATCTTTCATCATGATTAAATTTATCATCTTTTGTTGTGTATACAATAGTCGCATCAAATTCTAAACCTTTTGCCATGTATGATGGGATTACTACTAATTTTCTACTGAATGCTTTTGAGTTATTTATAATTAGAGTTAAGTCTTCATTATCTTTTTTTAGTAGTTTATAAATATCAATTGCTTCTTTATTAGTTTTAGTTATAATGGCAATACTTTTGTTAACTTTTTGTAATTTGTTAATATCATTTAATAATTGTTCTTTTAGATTATTTTCTTCTTTAAATTCGACAGGTATTTTAGTATCACGTCTAATCGCAGATACTAGATTTAATCCTAATATTTTATTTGCGTGTTCAATGATTTCAGGGCTTGATCTATATGTCTTGTTAAGTTCTATATAATTTACACTTTCATCAAATACACTTTTTAAATCTTCTAGACTTTTATATTGATAATATGGGTTTATTGTTTGATTAATATCTCCTAGGATTGTGAATTTACTTTTTCTTAATATTTTCTTTAGAAGTATATATTGTAGTTTATTATAGTCTTGTGCTTCGTCGATAATTGTTTGTTCTATTAAGTAATCATTGCCTAAGAATGTAAGTAAACTTTTCATATATACAAATAAACATGCATCTTCAAAACTTATTTCTTTTGAATCTAATTTATTTAAATATGAATCTGGTATTTCTTTATTATAAGCTTTTTTGAATTCTTCGCTTTTGAAGAAGTTTTTATATATTTCTTTTATATCTATTGAAATATTTAGTCTTTCTTTTAACCATTTTTTTATTTGTTTTGCTTTTGATTTATTGCCTTTGAATTCTAACTCAGATATTTTTATTGATATTTCATCGATTCTTTCAAGTAAAGGAATGGATGAATATCTTTCCTTTAGATAATAATTTAATTGTTCTTTTCTTATATAGAGATCTCTATTAAATATTTCATCAGTAAATTCTGCTTTACTTGAGTAATTTTTTATATATTCTTCAATGATTGGTATTATTTCATCTGATTGCTTGAATTTTATTAAATCAGTCATTAATTCTTCATGTTTATAATATCTTTCAATAAATGATGTGAATGATTCAATGTCTTTATATTCTGTTATGTAAGTTTCTAAAAAGTCACTGAATGTGGTTTCTTTTGTATTTTCTTCTCCTAGTTCTGGAAGTACGTTTGATATATATTCACTAAATATTTGATTAGGTGCGAATATTAATATTTTATCACTTGTTAATCGTTTTATTTTGTATAGAAGGAATGCAATCCTATGAAGTGCTACTGATGTTTTACCAGATCCTGCGATTCCTTGTACAATTAAGTTTTTATCTTTTGTATTTCTTATTATTGTATTTTGTTCTGCTTGAATAGTATTAACTATATTTTTCATATAATCATTATTTTTTTGTGATAATACTTGTTGAAGCATTTTATCTTGAATAGTTAGTTTACTATCAAAAACGTTTTTAATTTTAGCATTTTCAATTGTGAATTGCCTTTTGTTATGTAAGTATCCTTTGTATATTCCGCCTGGTGCTTCATACTGTGCATCTCCATGCTCATAGTCATAGAATACACTTGCGATTGGGCTTCTCCAGTCATAAATAATATTTTCATTATCTTTAGTTAGATAGGTAAGGCCAATATAAATATCGTTATTACCATCTTCATCTTCAAATGTTATTTTTCCAAAGTATGGTGAGTTTTGAATTTTATAAAGCTTTTTATAATATTTTGCTTTCATTTCTAAATCATCAATTTCTTTGGCATTATTAGACATTATTGTTTTCATTTCTGTTGGATCTAGTTCACTTCTTGTATCCCATACATATTTTTTAAATTCTTGTTGCTTTTGTTCATTGTCATATAAATCTTGAGCTAGTTCTGAGATGTTCTTTCTTAAAAGATTAATAGTTAATTCTAGATGTTTATTCTCTTCTTGAAGGTCTTGTTCACTTAAATTCATATTACCTCCTTTATTAAGTGTTACATCGTAGTAATAATTAACAGCATGTCTTGAATATTATCAAAAATGATTTTCTTTGTCAATTACTTTTTCTTAAAAACAATTAATTTTACTCTTTTAAATGTAAAATATATATGTTAAAATTGTTTTAGTAATAGTAGAGGAGGTAAAAAAATGAATTTATTAAAAGATAATTTTAAGCTTATATTTGTGATATCAGCTATGGTTATTATTGGAGTTGGAACACTTATTTATGATGTTAATAAACCATCTTTAAGTGGAGGCGTTGCGGATATTATTAAGATTAGTGATACTGCACTAATAAGAGTGGGAGAAGGTGTCAATTTTAGATCGAATTTTGATAATTTTGAAAATGTTGAATATGTGTGTTCTATTGATAATGATGAAATAGCGACAATTGATGATTGTGAAGTTTCGGCAATAAAGGTTGGAGTTGTAAACCTTAAAATAGAGGCTAAAGATACAACTAATGGAGAAGTATTAGATGAAAAAACAGTTGCGATTACAATTAATAAAGGATCTATGGTTATAACAGGTGTTCCGAGCGAATTAACACTTAAAGTAGGTGAAGAATTTGTTATAACACATAATTCGAATATAAAGGATTACACATTTACATACGAATATGATAAAACAATGTTTAAAGTTGAAAAAAATGAAGATAATCTAGATACATTGGTTGCATTAAAAGAAGGAACTGCTACATTTAAAATTATATTTACACCTGTTGAACAAAATAAATATGAGTCTGCTGAGAAAACAATAAATATAACTGTTTATAATACGATTGAACCAACAATTAAAGTTAATGATATTGAAATGTTTGTTGGTGAAACTAAAGAAATTGATGTAGATACTAATAATATTCAAGGTGGATTAAATTTTACTACTAATGATGATAGTATTGTAAGTTTAGATGGTATGAAGGTTACAGGTCTTAAGGAAGGGACTGCTACATTGAAAGTATCTTTTGAACCAACTGATACTGATAAATATAAATCAGTTACTAAAGAATTTAAAGCAACAGTAAAAACTAAAGTTGAAGAAACTGAAATAGACAAGTTTGTAAATGGTATGAAAGAAATTTTAAAAGATGATACTGGTAGTATTGAATATGATAAAGATAGTAAAATGGTAATATTATCATATTGTGAAAATGGTTGTTCAACATCTAAACCAGATTCAACTATTAAATTAAAATATGATGAAGGAACTGGCATATTAAAATTCACTAATAGCATTCCTATTTTTAAAAATGATTTGAAAGATTTTACAAATGAGTATGGTCTTGCTTTATCTTTGTTGTTATATGCGAAAGATACATATAATATTGATAGTAATAAAATAGATAGTTGTTTAAATGAAAATATGAAGAATGGAAAAAATTCTTGTATACTTACTATTAAAAATAATGGTTTGATACTCTTATATGATGATTACTTTATATATGATAACTCTTCAGATACTAACATTTATTTTCCTAAAACGTTTAAGAATTTAGAAATTGATATAAGAAATGGTATTAAAAATAGTACTATATATAAAATAGATACAAATGCTAAAAATGGTACTGTTTTGGTAGACAATGTTAAAAATGTAAATGGAAAAGATATTATTACATTAAAAGTAAAAGCAAATGATAAATATGGATTTGATAGTTTAATTATTAAAGATAAGAATAAAAAAGATATAACAAAAGATGTTAATTACAATAGTAGTACTATGACATTTGAGATGCCAAGTTCTGATGTAATAGTTGATGCTACATTTATAACTAATGCTAAAACAGGAGTTAATGACTTAACAATGTTACTTGCTATAACTATGGTTGTGTTTGGATTAGGGCTTTATATAGTAAGAAAAAATGTCAATTCTTTAGAGATATAGTCAAAAATGCTGTTAAACATTAGTTAAAATGTATACAATTTATAATATGAATAACAAACAAAGATGAACTTTGTTTGAAATAGCATTATAATTGATGAAATCTAAAAGCAAAGGTATTATGAACTCACTTTGTTCGCCTTTGCTTTTAATTTTTAATTTTTTTCTCTTAAAACTTGTTCTAATTGTTTTTGATTATCTATTCTCATTAAAATATATTTATTAACAGCAATAATATTAATTCTTAGGTCTTCACACATATAGCCAAAGTCGGTTAAATTATCATCTTTAGGACAAATTAAAATAATATTTTTATCTGAATAAAAGTTTTCTAGAATACCATATTTAGTAACTAAAATTTCAAGCATATGAACGTAACCTTCCAAACATTCAGTAGGCATAAACCAATCACATATTTGAGGATAGGGATCTCTTAATGGATGAGTTTCATATTCTTTATTATGCATAATAAAATATACCCTCTTACGAGATATGTTATATATTATTAATGGTGACATTTAAAAAAAGATTAACAAATGTGTCTGAAAATGTGACATAAATCCAAAAATTTGGTACAATTATATTGGTGATAAGAATGGAAAGAGACACTGTTGAAAAAATAAATACTTTATTATTAAATAGTATTAATAATCACATATGTTATCTTAAAAACGGTAATGAGGTAATATTTTAGCCTATGAAAAAAATAATTTTTAATAAAACTTTACGGAAAATAAGAAATACTTTGAAAAGAGAAAATATAATTTTTCCTGATTATGTTATAAGTAAAAAACTTTTAAAATCTATAAGGAATTCATATGAAGGGATAATCATAATCACTAATCTTTTAAAATATCAACTGACACCAGAAAAATTTGACTTTATGTTAGATTTGTATGTCAATGATAAAGAATTATATGATAAATTAATGAATTATAAAATAGATAATCATAATATTGATGATTTAAAATATATTTATACAGAACACCATGATTTATTAAATATATTATTTAGACATCCTATTTTAATGACAAAAGAGATGGTCAATTTCTATGGAAATGAGTTTTTATTAGCAAATAAAGATGTATTGAGTGAGTTAGAACAGATTTCTGTTGATGAAATAAAACCGTATATTGATAATTTGAAAAAATATCCTCAGAATTTTAAAATATTTTTCGAAATAAAAAAACACCATGCAGGTAATTCTAAATTTGAAAAATTATATGAACACCTTGATAATCCCGATTTACTAAAGATTTATCAAATAATTAATGGCATTAAAGATGAAACTTTACAAGGTTTTTTAATAGATAATATAGATAATCATAAAATATTGGAGTTTGGAAAACAAATTATTGATAATTATAATGGAAAAATAGATGGTGATTTGCTTCATTATAATGATTATATGGCAAAACTAAAAGAATTATCTTCTGCTGGTTATAATAATACTATAAAACAATTTATAATTTATCAATTAGAGAATTTTAGTGATAGTAGGTATGATAGTGGGTATGGTGGTGTAAGAGGAATAATGTTAAAAGCGCTTTTTAATATTGAATCCGCAAATGATTTTCAAAGACTTATTTTAAAATCTACCGAAAATGATTTTTTATCTAGAGAGATAAAAGAAAAAGCACTTTTAGCTTCAAAATTACTAGATGAAAAATTGCCAAAAGATGAGTTGTTTCGCAATTTTAAACAACATTTTATGGCAGATGATTTAAATATTAATTATGATGATGCTTATCATTGTATAAGAAATTATAATTCTAAATTAATAAAAAAAGATTTAACAAATATAGATGCTTTAAATGAAGCAGCGCCTTTAGATTATACGTTTTTAGATGAACAAGGAAATATAAAATCGAAAAAAATCACTATAAAAATAATTGATGATCCTAATTTTCACGTTTTAATACATGGGATTGGACACAAGGAAGAAAATAATCTAAATAGGGTAACAAATTATAAAATTGGAAATAAACTTGTTAATAACCCCAATTTATGGCAAATATATCATGAAAGCGGAAATCCACATATATCCACTAGTCTTTTTAATGGATGTTTAAATCCTTTTAATACAGAAGTTGTACTAGGATTTTCAGATTTTTCTGATGAAAGATTGATTTCAACTTATGCTAACGATGGCGCCACTAATATGAAAGAGTCTCAAAAAGATATAAATACTAAAGAAGGACTATTTAGTTTTGCGGATTATAATATGTTAGAAAAAAAATTTACTTATAACGAAGTATTATTGCAAAGATATAAAGACGGTAAGCCATTATTACCTGATTATATAATTCTTCAAAGTGATTGCCTTGCTTCACAGATGGAAAATGCAAAAAAATGGGCGGCATTTTATGATATACCTATTGTAATTATTGACAAGCCTAAAATAGGCCAAATGAGAAAAAATAATGTAGTAAATTTAGTAAATAAAATTATAATAGATGGACAATTAACTGATGAAAATATTAAGCAATTACAATATGAAATTCAAATAGTAAATTGGTGTTATGAGTCTGATAAAAGAAATTTAATTGATCCATATACAATTATTAGAAAATTACAAAAAAATATTAGTATTACTCAATCAAATGCAATTAAGATGTTAGAACTGATGGAGTCATATAAGTATGCTTGTTATGAACCACTTTATGGTGAAGACATATCTGATGCCAGAGTTTCAAATATTGAGGCTTTCATACCAGATCTTACTTATGATGCAAGACCTCTTACCGAAGAAGAAAAACCGATAGCAGTAAAAAGACAGCAAGAAACAGCTGAATACATATTAAAATGTAAAAATGTCATTTTTGCATTAGATTCATCATTAGAACAATCATCAATTAAAAAATAATAATATTGATTGATATAATTAAATTTTAATACTAAAATGCCATTTTAGTAACACACTACCAAGATGAACAAGCCATCTAAGAATAATGCGCAAAGTGAGACATTCCAATATATAAATGGAGTTCCTAAGGAATGTTTAACTGATAATATGTCTAGTATTATAAATTTATCAGAGAAAAAGATGAATTGTGTAATAGATTTATGAATTGGCTTTATCCATACAACAATGAATTTGACACAGAAGAAGAGTTAATAGAAATAATAAAGAAAATAAATAATTAATAACTATTTAGACACAATGATTCAGCTAAAGTATCTAATGGATTACTTGTTTACTATAAAGGTTCAAAATATTCAGTAACTAAAAAGTATATTAAAAAGATAAATTCTTTTATTCTAAAATGAAAGTAATTTAGAATAAAAGAATTTTAATTTGTTGTTAGTTAGTACTTTAAAAATTAAGATATTTGTGTTAAACTTATCATAGTAATAGTAGTGGAGGTAAGGAAATGAGACTATTAAAGGATAATTTTAAATTAATTTTTATAGTGGCATCAATGGTTATAATTAGCATTGGTACACTAATTTACGATCTTAATAGACCGTCATTAAGTGCAGATGTTCCTGATGAGAAACTTGAAACTTTTATAAATAACCTAAAAGGTGAAATTGGAAGTTTAAAGCAATATGATGTATCTTTTAGTAACAATATGTTGTCACTTTATTATTGCACAACTGATTGTACGACTGATACAAATAAAACTAAATTAGATTTTAGTTATGATACAAATACCAATATATTATCATTGACAAAATCATTTAATATGATTGATATGGTAGATGATAATACAATCAGTGATAAGGTTTTTACTGATGAATATAATGCTTTTTCTATACTTATTAAATATTTTAACAGTAATGGAGTAAAAACTTTTGGTAATTTAGAAAAACATATAGTTAATTCAGGCAAAAGTGATGGATTAATTACTATGTCAACTTCTGGTATGAATTTGTATTTAAGCAAAATAATACCAATTGAATCAAACGATGGTATAACTTATGAAGCAGTTAAACTTAATTCATTTGAATATAACTTAAATAGTACCAATAAAGATGGAAAAGTTTTAACAGTAGAATCTAAAGATGGTATAGGTGGAAAAGTTGTTATAGATAAAATAGCAACCGTAAATGGGAAAGATATTGTTACATTGAAAGAAGATACTAAAGAAGGCTATGAACTTTATGATGTATCTATTGCTGATGAGAATGGTACAAAAATAACTGATGAAGTTAAATATAATAAGACTTCAATGACATTTGAAATGCCAAATAAAAATGTAGTTATTAATTCGTCATATTTAATTGTACCAACAATTGAATTATCTTTAAATGATTTGAATATTAAAGTGGATGAAACAAAGAATATAACTGTTGAAGCAAAACATAATGGTGAAATATTAGATAATATTATTTTTAAATTTGAAACAAGTAATGATGAAATAGAAATAAAAACTAGTGTTGGTCAAAAATCAGTTAGTATAACAGGTAAAAAAGTTGGTACAGCAAAATTAAAAGTTATATCAGACTCACAAAGTGATTCGGTTAAATCTGTTGAAAAAACAATAACTGTGAATGTTACTGATGGTACTGAATTAATCGAACCAACAATTAGTGTTGATGATATGGAAGTATCTGTAGATGAAACTAAAAAAATTAATATTAATACTAATGGAGTTGATGGAACTTTAACTCTTACTAGTAAAAATGAATCAATTGTAAGTATTGATGGAGTAAATGTTAAAGGAATTAAAGAAGGAAATACTACAGTAACTGTTAAATTTGAACCAAAAGAAACAGATAAATATAAATCAGTTACAAAGAAATTTAATGTAACTGTTACAAAGAAAACAGAACTAATTGAACCAACAATTAGTGTTGATGATATGGAAGTATCTGTAAATGAAACTAAAAAAATTAATATTAATACTAATGGAGTTGATGGAACTTTAACTCTTACTAGTAAAAATGAATCAATTGTAAGTATTGATGGAGTAAATGTTAAAGGAATTAAAGAAGGAAATACTACAGTAACTGTTAAATTTGAACCAAAAGAAACAGATAAATATAAATCAGTTACTAAAGAATTTAAAGTAATAGTTACAAAGAAAACACAAACAACAAAAATTGGTGAATTTGTAAGTGATTTTGAAGATTTTATTGATGATATTAACAGTGAAAATAAAGATAATAAATATGCAGTAAGTTATGATGAGAATAATAAAATACTATCATTATCATATTGTGAAAATGGTTGTTCAACATCTAAACCAGATTCAACTATTAAATTAAAATATGATGAAGGAACTGGAGTGCTTAAAATTGGAAATAGTATAAAAATATTTAAAGATGTCACAAAAAATGAAATGACATATGAGTATAAAGCAATTACTCCGTTGATTGCATATGTAATAATGAATTATGATAAAAATTATGAAGTTTTAGCTACTAGTTTAACACAGGTATTTAAAACAGGCGTTAATTCATTTGTGTATACTATTAAAGATCATGGTTTAATATTGTTATATAATGATTACAAGAAAATAGAAGATAGTGAATATTTACCACAAATTCTTCAAAATCTTGAAATAGATGTAGATAATGGATTTAAATCAGACAATTCACCATATGTAGTAAGTGTAAATACTAAGAATGGTACTGTTTTGGTAGACAATGTTAAAAATGTAAATGGAAAAGATATTGTTACATTAAAAGTAAAAGCAAATGATAAATATGGATTTGATAGTTTAACTATTAAAGATAAGAATAAAAAAGATATAACAAAAGATGTTAATTACAATAGTAGTACTATGACATTTGAGATGCCAAGTTCTGATGTAATAGTTGATGCTACATTTATAACTAATGCTAAAACTAATGTTACAGACATGACATTGTTGTTAGTTATAACATTAACTGTATTTGGATTAGGGTATTTTGTACTTAAGAAAAATATCAAATTTTTTGGAATATAGTTAAAAACGCTTGATTTTTAAGTATATTTATAGTATTATTAATAGGAAGTTTGTTCTTGGTTTTGATGTTCCTCTAACTCAATACTCAGAATTAACGGATAATTAAAAGAAGGAGGATTTTGAAAATGGCTTTAACTAAAGATAGAAAGTCTGCCATTGTATCAGAATTTGCTAGAAGTAAAAATGATACAGGTAGTGTTGAAGTTCAAGTTGCTTTATTAACTGAAAGAATTAATAAATTAACTGAACATATGAAAGAACACACTCATGATTATCATACTAATCGTGGATTATTAAAAATGGTTGGTAAGAGAAAGAGTTTACTTGAATATTTAAAGAATGAAGATGTTCAAAGATATCGTGAGTTAATCAAAAAATTAAATTTAAGAAAGTAGGCACTTATTTTAAGTGTCTTTTATTTTTTGGAAGGGAGAGAAAATGAAAAGAGTATTTGAATATGAATTTAGAGGAAGAAAAATAGTAGTAGAGCATGGAGAACTTGCTAAACAAGCAAGAGGTGCTGTTCTTGTAAGATATGATGATACAGTTATCTTATCTACATGTGTTATGAGTAATAATGTATCAACTGCTGACTTTTTCCCTTTAACAATTTTATATCAAGAAAAATTATATTCAGTAGGTAAAATACCAGGAGGATTTATTAAAAGAGAAGGCAGACCTACTGAACAAGCAACACTAACTGCTAGGGTAATAGATAGACCTATTAGACCAATGTTTAGTGAAAATTTTAGAAATGAGGTTCAAGTAGTAAATACAGTTCTTAGTGTAGATCCTGATAAAACACCTGAGATGACTGCATTATTTGGTACTTCATTATGCTTAGGTATTTCATCAATACCATTTGAAGGACCAGTAGCAGGTGTAATAGTAGGTAAAATAGATGGAGAACTTAAAATTAATCCTACAACGGAAGAGATGGAAAGAAGTACTATTAACTTAACAGTAGCAGGTACTAAAGATGCTATTAATATGGTTGAAAGTGGCTCTAAAGAAGTTTCTGAAGATGAAATGTTAGAAGCATTAATGTTTGGACATGAAGCTGTAAAAGAATTATGTGCTATAGAAGAAGATATTATTTCTGAAATAGGTGAAGAAAAGATAGAAGTAGTTCTTGCTAATATACCAGATGAATTAAGAGAAGAAGTTACAAATGATATCAAAGATGATATGGTTAGTGCTATTCAAATTAAAGATAAATTAGAAAAATATGCAAGAATAGATGAGGTTAAGGAACTTGCATTAACACATTATGCTGAAAAACATGAAGGTGAAGAAGATTTAGAAGCAAACTTAAAATTAGTTAAGAAGGTTGCTGATGAGATAGAAGGTAATGAAGTTAGAAGACTTATTACTAATGAACATATTAGACCAGATGGTAGAGGTATGGATGAAATAAGAGAATTATCAGCAAGTGTAGATATTCTTCCTAGAACACATGGTAGTGCATTATTTACAAGAGGTCAAACTCAAGCTCTTGCTATTACAACATTAGGTGCACAAAATGAAGAACAAATATTAGATGGTTTAGGTCTTGAAGATTCTAAAAAGTTCATGTTTCATTATAATTTCCCAGCATTTAGCGTAGGAGAAACTGGTAGATATGGAGCTCCTGGTAGACGTGAAATAGGGCATGGTGCTTTAGCAGAAAGAGCGTTACTACAAGTAATGCCTAGTCAAGAAGAATTTCCATATACAGTTAGAGTTGTATCTGAAGTATTAGAAAGTAATGGTTCATCTAGTCAAGCTAGTATATGTGCTGGATGCATGTCATTAATGGCAGCAGGTGTTCCAATTAAAGCTCCAGTAGCAGGAATTGCTATGGGATTAATTACTGAAGATGGAACTTGTGATTCTAAATACACTATATTAACTGATATTCAAGGTCTTGAAGATCATATGGGTGATATGGACTTTAAAGTAGCAGGTACTAAAAAAGGTATTACTGCTTTACAAATGGATATTAAAATTAAAGGTGTAACTAAAGATGTATTAAAAGAAGCTTTAGCAAAAGCACATAATGCTAGAATGAAAATATTATCTGTTATGACTGATGCTATACCTGAGGTTAGAAGTGAACTTTCTCCATATGCACCTAAAATCAGAACAATGAAAATTAATCCTGATAAGATTAAAGATGTTATTGGAAAAGGTGGAGATATGATTACTAAGATCATATTAGAATCAAGTAATGTAACATCAGTAAATCATAAAGATGCAGTTAAGATTGATATAGATGATGATGGTAATGTAGTATGTTATCATATGGATAAGAATGTACTTGATAAAGCTATTTCTATGATAGAAGATATTGTTAAAGAAGTAGAAATTGGTGAAGTTTATACTGGAAAAGTTGTTAAAATTGAAGATTTTGGCGCATTCGTAGAATTATGGCCTGGTTGTGAAGGACTTGTTCATGTATCACAACTTGACAATAAGAGAATAGAACATCCTAGTGATATTCTTAAAGTTGGTGATGAAATTGTTGTTAAAGCAATCGGATACGATAAGAGAGGAAAATTAAATCTTTCTAGAAAAGAATTATTACCTAAAACTGAAAAGAAAGAAAATAAAAAAGATAAAAAATCTAAAAATGAAGAGTAGGTTTGCTATAAAATGCAAATCTTTTTTCTTTATATATTGATAAAATTAATTTTAAGTGATAAAATTAGTGTATAAAGATAGAAGGAGATTAATATGAATAAGAAAATTAATTTATTATTAGTTGGGTTATTAGTGTTCTATGTTTCACTTACAACTATTAGTGCTAGTGCAACATACCCTAAAAGTAATCCTACAATTGGTAAAGATTTATATGCTACTGTGGATGAATCATTTGATTTTAGCAAAGTTAAATTTGGAGATGCTACTGGTTCTAATGGACTTAAAAAGATATTTTTAGGTGATTTTAATTCAACTAGTGCGTATACTTTAAAAGATGCTTTTACTGCATATTGCTTGGATGCTAGTAAAACATATCCTGATAGAGGTTATCAAAATATAAGTAAAAACAAAAGTTCTTCGGTAAACAAAGCTAAAGTTCAAGAATTATTGATTGCAACTTTATTTAATAGTGAGTTTAATTATAAAAGTAGTGAACTTGCTGGTTTTAAACAAATTGGTAGTATAAGTTATACTGGTGTAGATGAAGATGCTCTTATTACAAGTTTAGAAGCATGTAGAACTGGCACTAATTGTACTTTACCAACAAATATAACAATAGAGGAAATTGGAAGATTTACTGATACAAGTAACAATTCACCTTTAACAATAAATCAAAAGATTGATGTAACTCTTGAAAAATCATTATATGAGAAATACAAAGTAGAACAAGCAAATACTACTAATGTTAAAGGTTATGAAGAAGCAATGTGGATTATATCTAATACTTATCCTATGACTTCTATAGAAAATATGTTATCTAAAATAGAAGGAGTAACATTTGATGGTATCAAGAATGATATTAAAACATTAGAGGGAACTGTTTCTGATGATTTAATTGATAAATATATTTATTCAATAGTTCAATATGCTGTATGGCATGTAACTGGAAGTAAAGATACTGATGGAAAAACTATAAGTACTGAGTTAAGTGCTGTTGATTCATCTAAGTCTGTAACAAATCTTGCAAAATTATATTCTTACTTAATTACTGAAGGCAAAAAACATGATACATATAATCCAGGAACAATAAAAATTAATGTCAATAAGCCTGAAAAACCAATTGAAAAAGAAACAAATACTGATATTACATCTGGTAAATACTCATTTAGTACAGATTCATCACTTGTTAAATCAATGGTTGTTACAATTGAAAATAATGAAGATGGAAAAGTTAAATTATTAGATTCTAATATGAAAGAAATGACTTTAGTAAATGGTAGTTATGAACTTACTAGTGGTGAAGAATTTACAATATCTGTGCCAAGAAAATCAAATATTACTAAAGTAACTATTAATGCTTATGCTAAAGGTGAAATATATGATGTATCTTCTGCTAGAAAATATTCACCATATCTAGTATTGAATCAAAGTTTTATAACAGGAAGAATGACTACAGAAATAGATGCTAGTGCTACATTAAGTGTTGATATAGGACCAGCTACTGGTGTTGAAAATGTTGCTATATTATTAGTAGTTACATTAGTATCATTCTCAATTGGATATTTAGTTCTAGGTTATAAGAATAAACCTGTAGAAATATAATAAATTTTGATAAATTGGAAGTTTTTTAAAAAAACTTCTTTTTTTTGAAGTGTTTTTTCTTTTTTTGACTGATTATTATAATAGAGGAATATAGAAAGGAAAAAATATGGATGAGATAGAAGATTTTTTAGAAAATTTAAATATTAAAAAATATTTATTTAATATTATAATTATTATTTTATTTTGTTTACTTAGTTATTTTGTAATATATAGACTTAATAATATAAATAAAAAAATAGATAATAAAGTAGTGTTAAATAAACAAGAAAAGGAAGAGAATAAAAATGATAGTGTAGAATATGTAATTGTTGATATCAAAGGTGAAGTAACTACTCCTGGTGTTTATGAACTTATTAAAGGTTCACGTGTTATAGATGTTATAAATGAGGCACAGGGACTTACAAGCAATGCTAATACTAGATATATAAATTTATCAAAAATACTTGAAGATGGTGATGCGATAGTAATTTATAGTAATGATGAAATAGAAAATGCTAGCAAGGAAGAAAAAATAGAAGTAACCACTCCATGTGTATGTGAAGATGTAAATAGTGCTTGTATAGAAAATAATACAAATAAAGAAAATAAACAAACAAGCGGAAAAATAAATATAAACACCGCAACGCAAGAGGAATTAACATCATTAAGTGGAATTGGTGAATCAAAAGCAAAATCAATAATAAAATATAGAGAAGAAAATGGAAACTTTAAAAGTATAGAAGATATAATGAAAGTTTCTGGAATTAGTGAGAATCTTTTTGCTAAAATTAAGGAAAATATTACTGTGTAATTATATTTATTTGATATTATTATTTTTAGTAGTTATTTACCTTATAATATATATAACAACATATGATGTAAAATATATTCATAACATAGAAGATACAACATTTAAATTAAAGATAGTTGATTATAAAATAGATGGTAATCAATTAACACTTAATTTTGATAGTGAGGTAATTGGTAAATATTATTTTGAAACTTTAAAAGCAAAAGAAAACTTTAACAAAACTTATTCTATTGGTGATATATTATTTGTCGAAGGAACATTAGAGATTCCAAAAAATAATACAGTTCCAAATACATTTAACTATAAAAAATATTTGAAGTATAAAAAGATAAATTATATTTTAAAAATAGATTCTTTAAAAAAATATTCCTCTAACAAAAATATATTTTTAAAAATTAAAAATTATTTATATAAAAGAATCTCAAACATAAAATATAATGATTATTTATATGCTTTTATTTTAGGAAAGTCATCTTATTTGGGTGAAGAAGAGTATGAAAATTATAAGATAAATGGGGTAACACATTTATTTGCTTTATCAGGTCTTCATGTATCTATGTTTTCTTTAATACTTTTAAAATTATTAGAAAGATTAAAACTTAATGAAAAAGTATCATTTATTGTTACAAGTTTATTTTTATTGTTTTTTTCTTTTGTAGCGTCATTTACACCATCTATTTTAAGGGCAGTAATATTTTTTATATTATCTAATATTAATAAAATTTATTATCTCTTTGTTAAACCAAAAAACATTCTTTATTTAACATTTATTATATTAGTTATAATTAATCCGTTTTATATATTTAATATTGGATTTATATTATCTTTTACTATAACTTTTTTTATATTATTTTTTAATGAATATAATAGTGTTAAATCAGGTATAAAATCAATATTAATAATTAGCTTATTATCTTTTTTATCAAGTTTACCAATTATTATAAATATGTCTTATGAAATAAATATAATTAGTTCTATAAATAATATATTTTTTATACCGTTTGTCACTAATATAGTATTTCCAATATCTATTATAAGCATTATTATTCCTAAGGTTTCATACGTATTAAATATATTAACTACTGTTATGGAATATGTCTCTAATATAAGTTCTAATATAATAAACATAACAATATATTTTCCTTATTTTAACAAAATATTACTTGTTTTTTACTACTTATTTTTAATATTATTTATTAAGCTAAAAAAGAAAAAGTATGTATTATTGATATTTTTAATATTGCTATTTTTGAAAATAAAACCTTTGTTTAATAGAAATACAATTCTTTATTTTTTAGATGTTGGACAGGGAGATTCTTTATTAATTAGAACTAAAAACAATAAAAGTATTATGATTGATACTGGTGGTAGTATTACATATAAAAGAGAAAAGTGGGAACTTAAAAATAGAAATTTTGATATTGAAAAAAGTACTATAATACCATTTATTAAAAGTATTGGTATAAATAAGATAGATTATTTATTCTTAACACATGGAGACTTTGATCATATGGGAGAATCAATTAGCTTAGTTAATAATTTTAAAGTAGAAAAAGTGATATTTAATTGTGGTGAATTTAATGATTTAGAAAAAGAATTAATTAAAGTATTAGAAAAAAAGAAGATTAAATATTATTCATGTATTAAAGAGTTAAATATAAATAATAACAAACTATATTTTTTACAAACAAAAGAATATGATAATGAAAATGATAATTCAAATGTTATTTATACTGAACTTGATGGTTATAAGTTTATGTTTATGGGAGATGCAGGAGTAGAGAAAGAAAAAGATATTTTAGAAAAGTATAATCTTTCTAACATTGATGTATTAAAAGTAGGACATCATGGAAGTAAGACAAGCAGTAGTAAAGAGTTTATTAAAGAAATTAAACCTAAATATGGAGTTATT